>Ga0187881_10000027_pt1 | contig 182233 bp, 187 predicted proteins | sample June2016WEW_19_1_2_FD_133017 | JGI IMG/M metagenome (GOLD analysis project Ga0187881, IMG submission 133017) | Peatland microbial communities from SPRUCE experiment site at the Marcell Experimental Forest, Minnesota, USA - June2016WEW_19_100 | ecosystem: Environmental > Terrestrial > Soil >... | reverse complement strand
TATGTCGCTTCCTGAGAATCCCTCTGAGAGTCTCGCGAGCTCCTGCAGCTCGACATCTGGAGCAAGTTGAAGACTGGCAGTGTAGAGCTTGAACATCATCAATCGTGTATGGTGGTCAGGCAGTGGGACCAGAATTCTTTTCTGAAATCTTCTTATGAAAGCCCAGTCCAAGTCCCAAGGCTTGTTCGTCGCCCCAATCACGTACACGTGAAGGTTCTTGCCCTTGTCTACGATACCGTCCATCTCTTTCAAGAACTGGTTGCGAACACGGATTTCGCCGCCTACTTCATCTGCGTGTTTTCCCATCAAAGAGTCAAGCTCATCGACGAAGACTATTGCAGGCTTTCCTTCCGACGATGATTTTCTTACTTGACCGAACAGGCGTGCGACATTCTGTTCAGCTTCACCCAGCCATTTTGACATTATCGAAGCCGCGTCAATTGAGACGAAAGTCGCGTCTATTTCCGTAGCGACGGCTGCTGCCAGCAATGTTTTCCCGCAACCTGGCGGCCCGAAGAGCAATATTCCCCGTGGCCATCCTAATGGAAACAGGTCGGGTCTCTGAACAGGATAGATTATTGCCTCCTTCACCGCCTTCTTCGCGGGGTCCAGTCCAACGACTTCCTCCCATTTCACGTTGAGCTTCTCTGTGACTATCAGTTCTTCGTAACTGGACTTGCCGCCTTCACTCTTTTTGGTTTCACCCTCACACCCGCCGTTTCTAACTTCTGCGTGAGGCTGTTCGCGCGGCACACCTACGGCGCCTTGTATCGCCTTTATGCGTTCTTGGTAGGCGGTCGCTTTTTGCACGTAGACTTTGTTCAAGCCGTATTCAGGATAGAGTTGAACAAGTTGAAGCAGGCTTTCTATGCATTTCTGATACATGGTTATTGCCATGCCCCTTGACCCTTGCTTGTCCAAGCGCACTGCCTCCAACGCGTAGTTGGTTGCATTCTTCTCAAGCTCTTCTGAAGCACTCATAAAGAGTTACTTCTTTTCCTCTGGCTTTTTCTCTTCCTTCTTCTTTCGCTTAGCGCTCTCTCTCTCAGGCTTATCAGGTTAGGTAGAGCGATAACACTCAGAAGCATCTAATCTTCTCTCAGTATCTTGTTCTTTCTTTTCTTGAGGTCTTCCTTCCCATTTTTCCACTCCACTGAAATCCAGACTTCACACTTTTAGAACTGGCTTGGACCACTATTTTCTTACTTCCACATTGGGAACATCGTTCTTTTCGAGCCATCTATTTCATCTGCCAGTCATATTTTGGAGGTGAAAAGACAAAATTGGGCTATCATCTTCTCTTCTGCTTCTTTCCATCACGAGCTCTTCTCGTTTGATGGCGTTAGCTCTATCACGTCGAGCACTATTGATAGGTTTTCTGCGTGGATTCTGTTCTCTACTCATGTTCTATCACCTCAACTTTCAATTGTCTATAGCGCCTTTTTCAAGATAAACCTGCTGTAAATATGCTAGGACATCATGGGAAGACAGCTAGTCAATAGCCAGTAGTTTCAATATCAAAACAATGTTCAATCAACTGAATACCCAGAAACCTTCGTGAAAAGTCGCATTTATTCTTATTGAAGTCTAGGAAGCGAGAGATTTTGAAGCTGACAATTGAGCTTGCTCCTTCGACAGTCTGGGAATCTTCTCTTTACAGATTAATGCCTAAAGAAGTGTGGAACAGTACTAGCATCGCTGTTTTTCACCTAATGGCTCGTCAGTCCCTTCAATTGGTTCTTGCGGTTCATCTTGGTCGTTATCGTCATCTAGCCACGGTTCATCATCGCCAAAATTAGGTTCTTCAATCATTCTTATCGTCTACCTATAACCGCACGTAGCCTACTATTTAAGGTGTAGCGCGCTGACCATTTTCGGAACAGGCATGCGCGCACTAGAATGTGTTGTTGCGATGTCAGGAAGTTTTCTGATTCCCCATCTTGGTATCTTTCTTGCTTGTGTCTTTGACGATTTCTTTGAAGCCATACATGCCGATTGGTGGCCATCCTGCTTCTGGCATCGATGATGGAACTAGCATTATCGTGTTTGTTTTGGATTGCTGTCCAATTTCGTAGAGGATGTTCATCCACCTCAGCCTTAAAGCTTCGTGGCTTGTTTCGTAGAGTTTTGCAGCTTCAATCATCTTCCCTGCCGCTTCAAATTCCGCTGTCGCCAATGTAACTCTTGCTCTTCTCTCACGTTCGGCCTGTGCTTGTCTTGACATGGCATCTTGAAGCACCGGAGGAATGCCGACGTCCCTGATTTCAACCGATGTCACCTTTATTCCCCAAGCCTCTGTTTTTGAATCGATTATTCCTCTAGCGATTGAGCCGACTTTTTCTCTTTCAGTAAGTACTTCATCGAAGCTTGCCTGCCCGATAACCTCTCTCAGCGTCGTCTGTGCGGCAAAGTCGGTGGCGTTTCTAAAACTCTCTGCGCCCAACAGAACCTTCTGCAGGTCTACGGGCTGGAAGTACATAACGGCGTCCACAACCACAGGTACGTTATCCTTAGTTAGAGTCTGCTCGGTCTTGAAGGAAACCACCTGAAGCCTGGTTGATATGATGAAGGGTACGCGGCTTATGATTGGTGGCACGTAGATTACTCCTGGGCCTTTGAGTCCTTTATATCTGCCCAAAGTGAGTAGTGGAGCCCTTTCCCACTCTTTCAAAACTCTAATGCCGCTCAGAAGAATTATCAGCACGATCAAGAGAACAAAAAGCATTATTCCTAACGTCACTGGATCCATTCAAAACCACGTTATCTGGAGAGAATGTTCTTCACTTATTAACTTTGTCATGCTTAAACGAAGCTACACAGCGCGCGCTCTCAGTATGAGGCCATCACTGAAAAGATTGGTCTAGCGCGCGCTAAGATAAGATGAGGGAAGATGGTAGCTTTACTCCACTAGGGGAGAAAGGAGAGAAGGGAGAAAAACTTACCACCATTTCCCTCATTCAACTTCGATTATGCACGCGTATGTCACTTTTAAGTTTATCTTCGATTTTTGAATCGAATTTACGATTCTGTGAAGTCTGCGTCTAGTTTGGGGTTCAAGTGAAAAATCGTCTAGTCGTGATAAAACAGAGCCCACATGCGAACTTTGATTCATACGTCGTTGCAGTTGATGCCAAAAGAAAACTGCCTTGAACGGAAATCACATATTGACTTTTATCATCTAATAATATTAAGGTGCGCGCGCTAGAGAGGGTTTCCAACGATACAACCCTGTAGCAAACTGACAGGCATGAGTTGCATTTGTTGGATTGAACCGCGAAACCCGTCCAAGACTGAAGGGTGCCTAAATAAAAGTGTTGGCGCGCTATAATGGTATTTTATGGTTACACTAATGACATTGTCTTGTTTTGTGTAGGTGGTTATGTCATGTCAGCACATGCCCTATTTGTATTGAAGTTTCAGGGTCACTCTAATGGTCCTCTACTTATATTGAGAGAAAGGATTAGTGCTTCTATCAGAAACATATTTAGTGGAGCGTTGAAGATTGAGCGAAGTTCAGCTGAGAGTTCTGGATTCCAAACAGAAAGATGTGGCAAGAGGAATCGCTAGAATAGACCAGACCACAATGCAAAAGTTAGGGGTTTCATCTGGAGACGTAATAGAGTTCTCAGGGAAGAAAAAGACGTCGGCGATAGCTTGGCCAGCGTACTCTGAAGACCAAGATACAAGCATTATACGAATCGATGGGTTCTTACGTAAAAATGCCGACGTATCAATAAACGAGTACGTTGTAGTTCGCAAGGCTGAAGTCAAAAATGCCATGAGCATAGTGCTTGCTCCAGTGGATATGCGATTTAACTTTGACGAAGACTTCACAAATTTCGTGAAGAACAGACTCATGGATAGGACGTTTGTTGAGGGAGACACGACACTCGTTATGATGCTTGGCCATTCCGTTCAGTTCACTGCTGCCAAGACGCAGCCCCACGGAATAGTCAAGATGACTAACGATACTAGATTGCAGATATTGACTGAACCTATTACGGAAGCTAAAGGGGTACCACGTACCACCTATGAGGACTTAGGAGGGTTGGAGGAGGAGATTCAACGGATAAGGGAGATGGTTGAACTTCCAATGCGGCATCCCGAGATTTTCCAGAGGCTTGGAATAGATCCTCCGAAAGGGGTTCTACTGCTCGGTCCACCCGGCTGCGGAAAGACACTCCTAGCTAGAGCAGTAGCAAATGAGTCGGATGCAAACTTTTCCTCAATAAACGGGCCTGAGATAATAAGTAAGTTCTATGGGGAGTCGGAGGCGAGGCTTCGAGAGATATTTCAACAGGCTCAACAGAACGCTCCGAGCATCATACTCATAGACGAGTTGGACTCCATAGCGCCCAAACGTGAGGAGGTTACAGGTGAAGTGGAGAGAAGGGTTGTCGCTCAGCTTCTAGCTCTCATGGACGGATTGTCTGGTAGAGGAAATGTCATAGTGATAGGTGCAACGAACAGGCCGAATGCCTTGGATCCAGCTCTCAGGAGGCCCGGGAGGTTTGACCGCGAGATAGAGATAGGGATCCCGGACAAGCAGGGGCGTCATGAAATATTGTTGATTCATAGCAGAGGTATGCCCTTAGCCGGTGACGTTGACTTAAAGGTGTTTGCTGAGCGGGCGCACGCTTACACGGGTGCCGACTTGGCCGCCCTGTGTAGAGAGACAGCTATGAAAGCGCTACGTAGGTATCTTCCCGAGATAAATCTGAAGGAAGAGCGAATACCTTCCAGCGTCCTGGAGAAGATGGAGGTTCGGACGGATGATTTCATGAACGCCTTCAAGGAGATTACGCCTACAGCTATGAGGGAGGTCGCTGTGGAAGTCCCGGTTGTTCATTGGGATGAAGTGGGAGGCTTAGAGGAGGTTAAAGAGGAGTTAAAGGAGGCTGTTGAGTGGCCGCTGAAGAACCCTGAAATCTTCAAGAGATTGGGGATCCAGCCGCCTAAAGGTATACTGCTAATAGGCCCGCCCGGGTGTGGGAAGACGATGCTAGCTAGGGCTGTTGCAACTGAGAGCGAGGCAAACTTCATCTCGATTAAGGGTCCAGAGGTCTTCTCTAAATGGGTTGGCGAGCCTGAAAGGGCTATTCGAGAGGTCTTCAGGAAGGCTAGAATGGCTTCGCCAGTCGTCATATTTTTCGATGAGGTCGACTCTCTTGTTCCAAGGAGGAGGCTGGGTTACGGCGACAGCGGCGTAACTGAACGGGTCATCAGCCAGCTTTTAACAGAAATGGATGGAATAATACCCTTAGAAGACATCATGGTTATAGCTGCGACAAATAGGCCCGAGATCGTCGACCCAGCTGCATTGAGGCCGGGCAGATTCGATCGGCTAATCTATGTTCCAGAACCCGACGAAGCTGCCAGGCTTGAAATCTTCAAAATTCACACGAAGAACATGCCATTATCAAATGATGTGGATGTCAAGGAGCACCGCATGACGAAAGGTTACTCTGGCGCCGATATATCATCCGTATGCAGAGAGGCCGCCATGAACGCTTTGAAAAGAGACATCAACGCAAAAGAGGTTACCTTCAGCGATTTTGAGAAGGCTATGGAGAAGGTTCCACCAAGCATATCGCCAGAAATTGAGAATTGGTACAGGGGCTTCATGAATCAGGTTCGAATGATGCAAAAGCCTACGCCTCTTGTAGTGTAATCCCAGAAGCGACAGATAAACGTCAATTAGCGCGCGCGCTACCTCTGCATCTGCATCAACAAGACGAGGTCGGGCTCTCCAAACATAAACGGTAATTACTTAATCCGCCTGCGCTCTTTGCAAAAAGAGAGGAGTTGGAAATTTCCAAGTCGGCTTGGTGACCGCTATGTTTCCTGCGCATAGATGGAATCTGTCTTGTGACCTATTTTTCTCCTTCCATCGTATAAATACGCGTATACGGTGTAGTACCCCTTTTCCTTGGGTGTAAACTCAGCGGAGTAACGGGCTTCCTCTCCAACCGAAAGTTCCTTCATATTTATTTTGGCCTGCTCTTCAAACTTTCCTGAGGGGGTTTCCACCCAGAATTCCAGTTTCAGTCCATTACTTTTTTGCAAGCCCTTAATGGTTGCCTCGGCTTGGAGGGTCTTTCCAATTGTCGTATACGGGTGTGAAAGCACTACTAGGCGACCGATTTCTGCTTTTTCCTCGCTTACAGAGATATGCGTCCAACCGGATTCCCACGAGAAGTATTCGCCATCCCTACGTGCACTGATAGTGGCGTATACATCAGCTGATCCTTGTGCGTTTACTTGGAAAACCACCTCGCTCCCTTCGTCTGGCTGAAGCTCTTCGATGTAGTGTCCTATTCCAAAAGGAAAGAATAAAGGAGTAAGATAGAAGGTATCTAGAGAGTGCATTTCCACGTCAAGTCTTTTAAGAGTTTTATTTCCGACGTTTTTCAGTGTCAGTGTTATCCATTGCTTTCCTTTGTCCATCTCCGTAGGGTTCAATTCATACTCTATAGGATTCTTCAATCTCAACACTTTCCACCTCCATTCATCTTGTATTTTTCATCCTTCTTCTAAAAGCAGAGTCCAGCAGATCTTAGCCCGCGCCCATATTGCGGCGAATTCAGCGCGCGTGCTAAAGAGGGATTTGACACTACGAAACCCGCTAAACGCTGCCATATGATAAATAGTCTCGAATTCTTATAAAGCATTAGCGCGCGCTTTTGGGGGTAAAGTCTTATCTTTCCCCTGATTTTTGTTTCTTACTGTATAACGGAGCAGGTGTCCGCATTTCCAGTCTATCGGGCGGCCTAGGCAGTCATATTTTTCCTGCCCTTTAGGAACTCTGCGTCCACAGAACGCGCACCAATAATCACAGTTGAAATCTATGTATCCTCTTGACGTCATTTGCCATCCTCCAGTTCGGCTAATCTTTCAGGAACTCTTCAGGAGCGCGCGCTAGCGTATCTTTGTGGCTAATCTCCATGTTCGTGAGATTCCTCTTCAGATTCTTCTTCCGTTTCTTCTTCTTCCTCGCTAGCTTCTTCTCCTGAGTCTATTGCTTCTTCTTCAGCTTCTCCTTTTGGGGGGTAAGCCCCGTTTAGCCAAACCATAAACTGCTCTTTGCTTTCTGAATCGGAAAAGACCCACTCGCACAGTTCACTGACGACGATGCTGACATCAACTTCGTGATCGTCGGCCAGATGCTTCAAGAACTGCGTCCACTTTTCAGGCAGAGATACTACTAACCCAACCATCTTGCCTTCTCACCATGGTCATGTACTAGTCAAGCCGTATTTAAGCTTCAAACCTGCTGCGCGTACTAGCAGCATAAGATGGAAACGCAGAGTAGCTTCCGGGAACAGAAAAAAAGAGAATACTGTGGGGTTTACCTTTGTTCTTTCACCAATAGGAGTCTCTTTGCGATCTCTTTGGAGATCTTTTCAAGACCCTCAGCTAATTCTGCTCGGGAAACATCATCTATCGGATACACCTTTCCATTCTTATTGATGAAGACCAGGTTCAACTTCCTTTTTTCCATTCTTTCACCTCTTTCGAATTCTATTGTTCACTTTCTAGCCTCTTGCCGGAGCCAGCTTGGCTCGACAAAGAGAGTAACCCCTTTTTTTGCCAATCAACCCGCTCCTTCTCTTTCTGTTTCTATGACTAGCGCGCTGCACTATTGAGAGAGGTAACTTTTCTCTTCCCCCCCCCCGTAATATCTGTGCAGTTTCATTAGGGAGGGGGTAAGTTTTGTTCTAAATATTACTCCTCGTACTGTATTGTATGTACCTATACCTACCTTTTTTAATCTTCACAAGTAGGTACCCAACACCTTGATCGGTTTGGATAGGTGTGATCAGTCACCTACCATTAGTCGTCGTCCGTCGTGGTCGTCGTTGTCCCGTCGTCGTCCCGTCGTTGGTTGGTTGCGGTAAAGGTTTATCCCAAACCCAAACAGACAAACAGACAGGCAAACAGAGACAGCGCGTGCTATTCTGAACAAGATTTGATGTTTTTGCCATTCAGATGTCATCTTTCGCCTTCATATGATGGCGTTTATCCGCTTCTCGTCCAATTAACCAAAAGAGAGGTGTGCCTATTAGAAATATTGTCACGGAAAGCCATATGCCGAATAAGAAATCCGATAATTGCATTAGTTGCATTTTTAAGGGATAGTAAAGCAAAGAAACTGCAATAACCATTACTATGAATTGAAACGTGCATAGTGCTGAAAGCCACTTCCACATATTCATGCTTCTCGCGCATCTCCGCAATCATATGAATCATATTTGTTGGTTCGCCTTAATACGTGCACGCGCTTTCTGTCTTCTTGAAAAAGGGTGGCGCGCGCTAATAAAATTGACTATTCTGGGAATCCATGTTTGTTTTTCGTTTCTCAGATATTCAGCGAGCAGTAAAGCCACTTCATTCAAAGTATCAAGTGCTTGTTTCTTTCCATATCGCATTCTTGGAACATTAACAGTGCGTTCAAAGAGAAGGTTTAAGTCTTCAGCTAAGCTGTTATCTTCAAATTCGCACAGTTGGGCACGCGCGGAACTTGTAAACACTGTGCAGTTGACTGATAATAAGGTTAGAGGTGAAAGATACTGATGAGTAAGGCTAATCGTGGAATCGTGCCTTTGATCTTGGCGATTGTTGTGATCGTTGTATTGGTTGTATCCATTGTGGTATACATCGAAGCGGAGAACAATCGGAACACGCAGATTTCCATGTTTAGACAATTCGCTTCTGATCACAGCTTGTCTTTAACAACTGGGACAGTGACCTATACAAATATAGTGACTTTGAACTTGAACAGTTTCGAGCAGAAGTGTCTCAGTCTTTCGGCACAGCCAACCTTTGTCGTATTCGATCAGCACACGCACACTTGGTTAGTGTTTCCTCAAGAAAAATTCACAGTCATCGATACAGCGCAAAATATCGCCTATCAATGGGTGATATAATTCCGTTCAATTGGCGCGCAATTGTATTTTGTTTTCAGAAAGCACACCTCATGGAAACCGCCTCAAGTTTCTCTTAAACTGCAGATATTTCTTGATCTCGTTGTTCTGCTTAGCGCAGCGTGTTATTTGCGTTTCACGGTCTTTGAGGATGGGCGCGGGCGCTTTGTGAGGGCTTTGAATCTTATCAGAAGAAACGGAATCAGTATGGCTCCTCCGAGCAGCGCAATAATGATTGGTAGTGAACGTCGTGAGGCTTGGGTCAGGTCTTGGTTCTCTATTCCGAACCCTGTTTCAGGGTTGGTGCTTGGTGGAAGGTTCCACAGTGTCGTGTTGTAGACTGATTCGTTTCCTGTGTACTTGAAATTGAGTTCGTAGAGGCCCTGTGATTGTTGGATATCGGGTGTTACGCTTATGCCTGGATAGACTGCGCCGCCCCACTCTAGGTCCTGGTCTAGGAAGGAGTGGTCGCCCTCCAGCAACCATGCTTTGTTGACCAGAGCCCATCCGTTGTTCCTCAGTATCATCGGGTTCTGGATGTCGACTTGCCAGTGTGTGTCGTCAATTGCCTTGTTGCTCGCTATGCCGAACTGAAAGTAGTTGATGTAACGGCTGAAGGGAAACTGGGCAATGACGACGTTTCCAACGTAGAACTTTGGAATGATGTTCTGGCAGTTGGGCATGGCTGCAACGTTGACGTCTGCGAGCACGACGTCAAACCCGGAGACGGAAATTGAATACTGCACTGAATCGTTGTCAAGCCATGTCTGTGACAGTGTTGCAGGAGTCGGCTCGGTGACGTTGTTAATGAGCCACGTGTAAGAATAGACCAAGCTTGATCTGGCCATCTGAATCGGAGATGTCTCCTCCTCTGTCTGGTGAAGTCCCACATCGACGAACAGGTAGCCCGACGAGTTAAGCACGAGCATCATGTAAAAACCGTAGTCCACGTTGCGGAAAAAGTGATCCTGCGCCTGAACAAACATGCCACCGCCCAACCAGCTGTCAGACGGAAAATATGCTGTTTCGGCAGACGCAAAGTTAACTGTGACAGCCGTTGCGTTAACGTTTTCCCTCTGGCTCAAATCGTCAGCGTCAACTTGAAAACCTGCGATGTAGGGCATGTTTGAATTGAGTTTTATAACGTGGTGTTCATTCAGAAGCGTGAACGTTGGTGTCTCGTAAGCCTTGCTGAGGAAAGAAGGCGAAAACCTTAGGGCTGACAGTAGCATGATGAACAAAGAGACAAAGAGGAGCAATCTCCGTCGCATGAATTCTCAGATTTGAGACTATGACAAACATCGAATAAAATCATTGCGCAAGATTTAACTTCAAACTTGTCAGAGGGATACCTATGGTGCCCGGCTTGACCGAAAAAGCTCTGGAAAATTCTGGTCATTGCGGCCTTAAAGACACCGGTGGGAATGAGCCGTCAATCGTTATGAGCTATTTGTTCGCAGCGGCTGTGATGATTATAGCCGGCACCGTGGGATTTCTGGTTATGTTCGTTGCTTCAGTTCTCGCGTTACAAGGCGTCTACTACTGGTATCCGCAATTTGTTGCTCAATCATGGTTCATATATGACGAACTTTTCGCTATTTTCACGTTTATGGGGTTGTTATCCGGATCGCTCACCGCGTCGCTCATGTTCTTGAAGAGAAACTTGAATGTAACGTTGATGGTGGCGGTTCTATGCACGGTTTCGGGAGCAAGCGTTTTTGTAACTTCATTAATCGCCCCTCTTGCTGTTCTTTGGAAATCGGTACTCTACTATTTTTTGCCGCTGTTCTTGGCGCCGCTTGCGGGAACGGTATTGTTCTATTACACCAAGTTGATACGATGAAAGTTTTTCAATGATAGGTTTATTGATGCAGGGCATGCTGTCGTTTTCATCTGGTTTTTGAAATGAGAATGCAACATCTTGGCGCGCTAATCAGCGCGTGCTACGTCTTGAAGAACGCAAGTAGGTCCTCGTTGACTTGTTGCTTGTGTGTGGTGCACAGGCCGTGCGGTGCGCCCTTGTAGATCTTAAGAGTTGCTTTCTTGACTATTTTGGCTGAGAGTAGAGCCGAGTCGGCAATCGGCACGATCTGATCGTCATCGCCATGAAGGATCAGAGTGGGCACATCGATTTTCTTGAGATCCTCCGTCAGGTCAGTTTCGGAGAACGCCTTAATGCAGAAATATGCTGCAGGAAATCCAGCCATCATTCCCTGAAGCCAGAATGATTCACGTACGCCTTCTGAGATTTTAGCGCCTGGCCTGTTGTAGCCATAAAACGGCATGGTGAGATCCTTAAAGAACTGCGAGCGATCGGCGAGGACATTAGCACGAATCTGATCGAATACATCAATCGGCAACCCGCCAGGATTAGCAGGGGTCTTGACCATCAGTGGTGGAACGGCGCCGATTAGCACCGCCTTGGCAACACGTTTTGTTCCATAGCGGCCGATGTACCTCGTGACTTCCCCACCGCCTGTGGAGTGACCAACTAGAACGACATTCTTCAGGTCGAGCCTTTCGATTAGTTCTGCAAGATCATGGGCGTAGGTGTCCATATCGTTTCCGTCCCAGGGTTGGCTTGAGCGCCCATGGCCGCGGCGATCATGCGCGATGCAGCGGTAGCCACGCGATGCCAAATAGAACATCTGATCCTCAAATGCGTCTCCGCTGAGTGGCCAACCGTGGCTGAAAACAACAGGCTGTCCCTTACCCCAATCCTTGTAATAGATTTGCGTACCGTCTTTAGTTGTGATTACGGGCATAGAATTTCTCCTACATCAAGAAGGATTCGCATGATTACTTAAGGATCTGTGACCCCGGGGGGTACAACACCGATAACTTCCATATACCGGGCGCGGAGGTGGAGAAAAAAAGGGAGGGGAAGTTTTGGGGGTGGAAACGAGGCTACTTCTGGGGGGTGATATAGACGGTTGAGTAGGAAGCTGCTGGCCCGATACTCGACGACGTCGACGATATGTCGGGGTGCACGACGAACGCCTGGAAACCATTGTTAAAATCGTTGATCAGCGCTAGCGATGAAGTGCCTGGCTCGATAGCTTTGAATTCGATTTGACATAGATTGCCTGAACCGCTAATGGTTTGTTGGTTGGCTCCCAACTGGCAGTCTCCGGCCAGCACCCAGCCGACGCTGTTGCTTATTCTTTGCAGAGGCTCTCCACTGGGCAATTCTGTGCCATTATACGTCGCCAAAGAGTTGCACACGGTAACGGAGGAAGAAAGCAGGTAGTTATCCGGGAAAGAAGCTTTGAGACATTCCAGTTTCGTGGGGTCATAAGTCACGTATATCTGCCAGCCGAACATGTTCGTGGCGTTTATCACGCTGATAGTAACTTGAAATGTGTCACCGACTTTGACGTTAACGCCGCCGGGAAGCATGTTAAAGATCATATTTGAATCGGTTGGATATGACAACGGTACAGCTATGTTCTTTTGTGCTGGTGCTGCCGGAGTTATGGCTACTAAGGCGCGGACTGTGGCGGCTCCCGAGAGCATTGCGATTATTATCAGAATTATCCCCGTGTTGCTTAGGTCTCGAATGTTGAACATTCCTTTCAAACCCTTGAAGAATAATTGCGCGTTGAGATATTTATCACTGTCGGGCTCATATTAAGTGTTCATGCACACAATCGTTTATGTGAAAATGCACAAAATATGTGAACATGCGCAGCTTATTACGTGACAGTGCACAGAAAAACATTAAAGCTGAAGTTCGCGACGTTGTTCTTGATGGGTTTGAGGTACAAACGAAAACACGGCGACAGAGGAAGGATATCAAAAACCGTCCGCGTAGCCAGACACGCAGCAACTGAGGGACTGACGCCCCTGTCAAAAAGCGCACGAGAACTCTTTGTTCGCAGTACACGAACAATATACATTGATTTGGCCGAAATGGAAGCCCAAAGACTCGTTGACCTGGAAGGACTCTCACAAGAAGAAGCCGCCAAAGAGATGACTGTTTCAAGAGGAACCGTATGGAGACTTCTTCAATCAGCCCGCAGAAAATCAGCTCAATCGCTTTCCGAAGGCAGGCCCATTCTGATAGTAGGCGATGAAGAAAAAAATGTCTCAGAGGAATCAGACGCCTCATCCGGAACCGATCCCGAACATTAACCAACAAAGTACACAACGCGCGCCCACGCAATCTGTCAAGAACCTGGAATGAATGTTTCAAAGCTAAAGCTGAGACTCTTAGGGTTAGAATGGCAAAGAATCAGGAAATTGGCCACGTGCTAACTGCAAATCTGCCATGGTTTCAAGCAGATGTCTTTCTCATTTTAAAACGTCATGCCACGTCTCACACAAAAAAGCTATTTCTAGGATGTTTTCTGTACGGTTTTCAAAGAACAGGGCGGGCAACTATGGAGCTTGCCGTCCTCACGACTCCTTTGATCGTCATCACCTTGTTCTTGAGAATGTCCCCTAGCTCCTTGATGTTGGACGCTGAAAACACAGTGATAATGTCAAAGTCGCCCGTTACCTCATAAAGCTCCTCGAGATTGTCAAGTTTAGACAGTGCCGCCACTACGTTGTCCATTTCTCGTGATTCTACGAAGATGTCGACGAATGCGAGCAGACGGGACACGTATAATCATCTTTCTCAAAGGCACACGCCCATGCACGTTTAAACCTTTTGGTAAACAGGACTGATGGCGAGCTCATTATCGTTGGAGATGAAATCTGCGACTGGCCTGAAAAGGATGTTGAAAAGAGCTCTTGCTTCATGCGCTTTCCTAGTTCAAGGGAAGCCCTTGTATATTGAAGGATATTCTTTTATAAGCACCAGATTGATCCGCAAGACGTTTACGTACGGGCTGCCAAATATCCAAAATGTTCCTTCCTGATTCTGGTTCACTATATTTGTTAACGAATCGGCAGGAATCCCGGTTGCATTGCTTATTCGAGGTATCTGTGAATATGCTTGCTGAAGGGTAATGTCAGGGTCCACGCCCGACGCTGACTGTGACATCCATATGGAGGGTCTATGCGCGCGCTTGAAACTCCAGTGATCTCTTGTCTGGAAGAAAATTGGCAAGGTAAAGTTTTGAGCTATAAGATTTGATCCGACATCTTGCCCGTTGAGCTTGACTAGATCGCCGTTCGATTGGTAGGGAAAGAGAACTTGACCTAAGCCCGTGATTAACAGTGGGAAAAAGACTCCGCAAATCAACAGCGAAACCAGTGCTAACCCTATAATAGGTTTGAGGTTCTTCAGGTTCCATTTTTCTTTTTGTTCAGTTGTCATAGTCATTCTTTCCTCAGATGTGAAATACAGCCACAAGGAATAGATCTATCAACTTGATTCCTACGAATGGCACAATGACGCCGCCTACACCATAAATTAAGGTGTTCTTAAGAAAAAGGGTCATGGTGCTTGTAGGTTTAAAAGCGATTCCCCGCATGGCCAGAGGAATCAAAAGCGGTATGATAATAGCGTTGAATATTAAGGCTGACAAGACTGCACTTTTCAAGCCAAGGTGGAGAATGTTCAACGCTTGCACGCTGCTGAATAGGACAGGCATAATAGCGAAGTACTTGGCGACATCATTGGCAATGCTGAAAGCAGTAACCGCGCCTCGAGTCATGAGCAACTGTTTGCCAAGCATGACCACATCGATTATTTTTGCGGGATTTGATTCAAGGTCAACCATGTTCGCCGCTTCCTTAGCAGCCTCGGTGCCTGAATTCATCGCCAACCCAACATCAGCAACAGAAAGTGCTGGGGCATCATTGGTTCCATCGCCTATCATTGCGACAATTCTGCCTTCTGCTTGCTCCTTCTTAGCGATGTTGAACTTGTCCTCGGGCTTGGCTTGCGCCACGTATTCTTCTATTCCAACCTCTGATGCAATACTTTTTGCAGTGAGTGGTTGGTCGCCAGTTATCATGACTGGGCGTATTCCCATGACCTCAAGCGCCTGAATTTTTTCTCTTATGCCTTCTTTGAGAACATCTTTTAATCTGATTATTCCGATGGCCTCGCGGTTTCTTGCTATGGCTATAGGTGTTTCGCCCTCTGCAGATATTCCTTCCACAATGAGGTCGTAGTTAGGAGGAACTGAAGCAACAATCTGCTTGATGGCTTCTGGAGCGCCTTTGACGATTTCAATTTCTGGTTCGATTGTTGCGGCAACTCCTTGCTCGGATTCTGCTGAGGATTTTCTTCTGATTCTCAGTCGACCTCGTCCTGATTTGTCGCCTTTAGGAAGCGTTAAGCCCATTTGAGTTATTTTCACTCCGCTCGTGCGGGTGCTGGCTGAGAACGGGTAAGTTTCTGAAAGTGCAAGACAGTTCAGTTCTTTTGGCACGAAACCTTTCTCATATGCTAGGCCTAGTATGCTGCGTCCTTCAGGGGTATCGTCGTTCCATGAGGATAGAAACGCTGCTTCCCCGACGTCTTCTTCTGAACTGCCATCAAAAGGTACAAACTCGATTGCCTGTCTGTTGCCAACAGTGATGGTACCCGTCTTGTCCAGAAGAACCACATCTGCGTCGCCTGCGGTTTCTATGGCTTTGCCCGACTTGGCTATTATCTTGTGTCTATACAATCGGGACATCCCTGAAAGCCCAATTGCAGGCAACAGGGCACCTATGGTCGTGGGGAGAAGGCAAACGTAGAGTGCGATAAGCACTGAGAGGTCAGCGTCCAGACCCAGTGTCACCGACATGCTTAGCAATGCAACTATAATGATAGTGAAAATGGCGGTTAACCCAATCAACACCATAGTTATTGCGATTTCGTTGGGCGTCTTTGGTCTCTTAGAAGATTCAACCATCTTTATCATTTTGTCAATGAAGGTCTCTCCGGGGTTCGTCGTAACCTTCGCCGTCAAGGTATCGCTTAGCACTCGCGATCCACCGATAAGCGAGTCTCCAGGCGCCTTCCGAACCGGGGCTGATTCACCCGTGAAAAGCGACTCGTCAACCATGGCAATTCCCTCAAGTACCTCAGCGTCCAACGGAACAATGTCGCCTTTTTCAATCAGGATGCGGTCGTCTCTTCTGAGTTCAGTTGATTTTACTGCCACTATCTTCCTTGTCCATTCCTCCGTTACAATTTTTTTGCTGGACACCTCGGTTTCCAATTTTCGTAAAGCGCCAGCTGTGCTTTTTGCCTGCTGCTCGGCGAGGGCGTCGGACAGTGTGCTGAACCAAACTGTAATGAGCAGAATTGCCGCAACTTCAGCGTAGAAGATTTGAGGTTGTCTGGCTACCTGCCCGAAGGCCTGTGGAACTATTGCCATTACTACAACAATGAAGAACGTGATTTCAACGATGAACATTACTGGATTTTTGAGCAATGATTTGGGGCTTAAACGAACCACTGAATCGACTAGAACTTTTCTAGAAAAACTTGACCTTAATCCTCCAGGAGCCCTTTCTCTGCTTTTTGTTGGTGGCAAGGTTTTCTTTTCATTAGAAGCCATTTTGTAACCCCTTGAAAAATGATGAAATTGGTCCGAGCGCTAAGAACGGGAAGAACGTCAATACTACGAGTATGATGATGCTGCCGATTAGGACTATTGTGAATATTGCGCTGTCGGTTTTGAGACCTGTGGTGCTGGCTCTTTTTCGTCCGATCATGGAGCCTGACAGTGCGAGCAAGATTGCAATTGGAGCGTATCGTCCTACGAACATGACGATGCCAGTGGCTATGTTGAAGAACGGGGTGTTTGCTGAGGCGCCTAAGAAATCGGAACCGTTGTTCGCCGCCGCTGATGTGAATTCGTACAGGATTTTCGTGTAACCCACAGAGTTTCCACCGACCCCGATGGCTGCCGCCGCGCCTGAAGCATAAGCCATTACTGTGGGAATTAGGATTATGATGGGGTGTATTAGGAAAGTCACCATGACAAGCTTCACGTCACGGCCAGTGATCTTGATTCCTAAGTACTCTGGGGTTCTTCCAGACATTAGCCCGACGATGAAGACGGTGATTATAACGTACATAACCATGTACATCAATCCAACCCCTTTTCCCCCCGGAATCGACTGAATGAACATTCCCATTAAGCCAGAAGTTATAACCAGAGGATGCATGCCTGAGAGCGCAGAATTAACAGATCCAGTTGTGGCAGCGGTTGTCGCGACCGTGTAGAAGTTCGACATGAAGCCTCCGAATCTCGTTTCTATGCCTGCAGCGACCAGTGGGATATTGGGAATAAACGCAATAACTAAATTTATCCCGAAGAGAATGTACGCACCCCACAATAGGGGTCGAACCTCCTTCTTCTTACCCAGTAAGTCTCCGAATACGAAGATTAGTGCCGTTGGAAGAAAAAGCATCAAGGCTATCATAAATATGTTCGAGTAAGGCGACGGGTTCATGAACGGGTAAGCCGCGTTGGCGCCGTAGAATCCTCCGCCGTTCGTGCCCAATTGCATTATTGAATCGAGAGAAGCAACTGGCCCGACGAGGATTGACTGTGTCGTACCTTGCAATGTTGTTACTGCCGTGGAAGCGTTGAGAGTCTGTGGAACACCCATAACCACGAAGACGAGCGAGGCTATGAAGCAAAGTGGCAACAGTATCCTGGTTATGGTTCTGACGAAGTCTACGTGGAAGTTTCCAACGTTTTTAGAGCCGACAATGAATCCCCGTATGAATGCTACACCCATGCACATTCCAGTTGCTGCTGAGATCCATTGTAGAAATTGGATGGCGGTCATCTGGCTGAATATGGATAGAGTTGCCTCTCCGCTGTAGTGCTGAAGGTTGGTGTTTGTTGCAAACGAGATTACTGTGGTGAAGGCAAGGTCCCAACTTATCCCTCGGAAGCCTAGAGGGTTAAGCGGCAATTTATCTTGAAAGACCAATATCAGAAAAGCGATAACCATCTGGGCAACGTTAAGCAGTAAGGCAGCGAGAAAGTACTGTTTCCAACCCATCGGATGCTCTGGATCTACGCCGCATATTTTGTAAATAAAATTCTCAATAGGATTTAGGACTTTGTCCAGACGGCTTGGTGCCCGCTTATAAACTCTAACAAGGTAAGGCGCTATGAGTTTCGCTAAAAGCATGGTTGTTCCGAGTATGATGACGACTGATATGGCTTGAATTGCATCGATCATCTATTCCGAGACTCCAAAAGACAGCAAGCTGACCCACTATGGCTCCTTTCCGCTCCTTCCTATTTTAAGGATGAAAACTCACGTTTTTCTGTTGGCATTCGGGTCCCTTGTGAAACCAAGATTATAGCGGTTATTGTGCTCTTATGCCTTTAAACCTTATTATTTTCTTCTGGGGATATCTCTGAGTTCTTTGTGGCAAGATCCCGAAATCAGAGTGCGGAACTCTGCCCTTGATTTAGTATCCAAGAAGTCAAAGTCGAGGCGCCAGGGGCATTCTGAGAATCTTTCGGAAGTTAGGAGTCCCGGTACTCAAGAATTTAGACAACTTTCAACAAACGGGTGGTAATGCAGCGAGTTTTTGGCAGGCTCGAAAACTCGTTGGGTCTTAAGCAGCATGATCTCATACTATTAGTCAGGGTAGTGTTTCAGTCTCAGGTCTGCATCTTTGCGATTTTTCTAGCAGCTCTAGAGTTGTCAACGCGCACTAACTTAGCAAATCCGGGAGCATTAGATATTTCGCGAGCTAATTTCGGAACTGCATGCGCGGCGCGCTCATCTTTTGGCGGAAGCTAAGGGATATCGGGTCATGGCATCGATTATTTCTTCACTGAAGGTTTTTTTGCTGAGGTGCCTAGCAAGATCGGAAGTGGCTATTATTCCGACCAAAACGTCTTTCTTCTTAACGGGAAGCCGCCTAATTTTGTACTTGACCATTTTTCTGGCAGCATCTCTGAGTGACGCTTCCTCCTCGATGGTTATAAGCGGATCAGACATTACCTCAGAGACTTTAGTATCAAGCGACTTTTTCTGTGCCAATACCCTTCCAACTAGGTCTCTTTCAGTAACTATGCCCTTCGCGATTTTACCCTCCATTACTACGAGATCGCCCACATCTTGTTGGTGCATTAGCTTTGCAGCCTCAAGCACGGTCCCCTGAACATCAATTGTGACAACATTCGTGGTCATAAAATCTCTTACAGTTGGCATCATTTTAGAAGGACTATAAGCTTTCGTATAAGAGTTTTGGGATATCACAACTCTGGACCGGGATTAGACAATGTTAGCGCGCGCCAGCCTGTTGCCTAAATCGATTTCTTTCTTTAAATTTCCGTTATATTGCGAGAATGGTGATGCATCTAGGGTGCCTGCCCCTCCAAAATAATTTATCCAAGTCCTGCTTATTGGCGCGAGCGGGCGCGAGGCCCTTTGTGTGTCTTGAGAATAATGGAGCTTACGGTGCTCTTGACACCTTTAATCTTCATCACTTTGTTCTTGAGAAGGTCCCTGAACTCTTCAATGTCAGAGGATGAAAACAGAGTCACAATGTCAAATTCGCCGGTTACTTCGAAAAGCTCTTCGAGATTTTCAAGTTTGGAAAGAGCTGCCACTACATTGTCCATTTCAGTTGATTCCACGAAGATGTCTATGAAAGCTAGAAGTCTGGGCAAATTTGGTCATTCTCCAACCGAACGAGCTACCGACTGATTTATACCTTTTGGCACCATGTTGGCGCGCCAAAGTGTAAGAAAATGTTTAGACCTCAAGCCCGGCAGTCTGCCAAGAGCAGGATCATATGAACAGCTTCCGCCTGAAGAACCCTTTTCCTCTTAACGGGTTCGTACTCAACCGTAACCACAGCTATCGGAGTTAATATGTTGATAATTTTGGGCTCCCTGGCTAGTCCTTTTAAAGTTGATAAATCCATCCTGAGAGAAACCAGAAGCCGATTGCCAGTGCTAGAAGCGCAATCAAGAAAACAACTTCTTTAGTTGGAAAATGTCTTTCCCTTTTCAACACTTCTGCGGACGCTGCTTGGTCTGCAAGATTCCTTTTCTTGAGATTGAATGCTTCTGCTTTTTCCCCTAATCTGTAACGGTTCATTCTGGCCATTGCGCGTTTAATTAGAATGCTACGTTCCCTATCGTCTATGCCAAGCTCTTCTAGCCACTTCTTGGTGAACTGAAAATCCGGATGTGAATCTTCGCCTTTCCATTTTTTCTGCTTTCTCTCGCCAAATTTGATTCTGTCTTTAATCTGTTGCGCGAAATCTTCGGCCGACCCCGGTAAAGAGCCAAGTATCATCGATACCTGTTCCGGTGTCTTTTCGACAGGGACATCATTCAGTCCAAGCCCCTCAGGCATTTGAAAATCCTGAACGTCGTCTACGCCTCTTATGAGAAACGTCCGAGGTCTAACGTGCTTTTCACAGAACCATCTTCCACACAGTCCACACTTGTACAATTCCTTTTCAGAAAAATCCCTATCTCTTACAGAGCACTCCACACAAACGCCAATTTGAGATCCTGCTTCAGGTTCTATGACCTGTCCCCAAAACTGCAGATAGCAACATCTCCCATAATACGCTTTCTACCACGGCCCAATTTGAGCGGACCGTCTCATCTAATGCAGAGCGTGTGCGCTGTCAGGTCTGCATCATGTCGATGCGAGAGAATATGGGTATCGCAAGCATCGACAAGACTCCGGCGATCACAAACCCGAGGGTGTAGCCGTAAGCTGTAATCACTACGCCTCCGATTGCAGAGCCGACTACGTTTGCAAATGCAATGATTGACAAGAGCTGTCCCTGAGCTGCTCCGCCACCGCCCACGGTGGCTTGGGAGACGGCAAAAGTCGTTATCGGAAGCCAAAGTACTGCAAATAGTATGTTAAAGACTACAGAAAGTGTGAGAGTTATTGCAAATATTGAAGGAATGGAGCGGAGAAGCAGTAGCGGAAGGACGGCCCAGATGAAAATTAGGCATCCCCGGGAAATCAGTGCGATTTGAACGGGTTTCTTTTCACCTATTCTGATGAGGTGTGCGACCTTTACGAAGGTGATAGCGACCGCCGCGTTTGTCGCGGCGCTGATTGCCAGTTGCATGCTGTCTGATAGCCCGAGATACTTCATCAGAGGAGTCTGACCTACTTGGAAAAAGAATATTCCTATCCATTGTACGAGGCAAGCAAGAAAGAGCAACTGGAGCGGTTTCAGCTTTTTCAGGTTTCTGGGAATGCGGAAGGCCTTGAGGTGAAGATAGTGAAGAACAGGTTTAGGCGAGAGAAACCTCTCGGCATCGTGGAGATTCACTGGAAAGAAGTGTCTCTCGAGGGTCATTTCAGGTTCCCTGCCAGTTCTCCATAGAACAAGGGCGGCCAGAAAACACGTAGCGGCTGAGAAATAGAAGAGCCAATTTGTCTTCAGGAACAGTGCGATGACAGTGTTAGCCGCGAGTCCAAGAATCGTGCCGAGGCTCGACAAAGAGTTGTACCTGGCCACCTCCAACTGCCAGTTTTTGCCCTTACAGCACTCTACAGAGTACATTGTCGCAACGGGGGTTATTCCGCTGGTAAAAACGGCAAGAAGAGTGAAGAGCAGAATCAACTGCAGAACAATCGTCGCCATACTCATAACCACAAAGATCGGTCCAAGGGCTACGAAGAAGAAAAGCAGATACCGTTTCCTCATCCCAGAAAGATCAGAAAATCTTCCCCATAGAGTGGAGAATATGATGGTAGCCGCAGAACCCGCAGCGGTCATCACACCGATCTCTTGCACACTCGCCCCCAACGACAAAGCAATCAACGTCGTAAGAAGCCCAGAGGAGCCGAGCGCAATGTTAAGCGGCAGAGTGTAAAGATGGATGGCAATTGGTTGTCTACTATCTTGCTTCGGACTATCCGTCTTCTCCGCCGTCCCTCACCCTCCTAAAACCTCCCGCAATTCCCAACATTGAGTAACTATTAAACTTCACGCGCCCCAATCGCTTTCGCGACCGATAAGCAAGCCAAACGAGCGCACCCGAGAAACGCGTTTCCAGATATCCCGATTATTCAGAGATTTGGGTTCCCTTCGCATTTCAAACCGCGTCTCGAGAAAAACTCGAGCAAAGAAAGCATCTTTCTGAAAACTGCTAAACTTAAATTTTGGTCTAATAGATTAAGTCTACAGCGCTCCGAAAAGTGGCATACATGAACGAAAAACCCGAGGTTGTGGTTGTTGGAGCTGGCGCAATCGGATCGTCTATTGCGGGTTGGATTGCGCCCAAGTATGAGAACTTGTCCTTGCTAGCGCGCGGCGAGACTCTAGACGTGATTAGGAATCATGGGTTGAAATCCTATCTGAAAGGAGGGAGATCCACGGCCGCACCGTTGTCCGTGCACTCCGTACAGTCCCTAGCAGAAATCGAATCGCCAGACGTTTTGGTTATCACTGTAAAGAACTACGATCTTGACGCTATTGCCCACGATCTGCGAACCCAGCTTGGGGGCCGCGAACCCGTTGTCGTGGCCTTACAAAACGGCGTTCAGAATCAGAAAATTCTGCCCAAATATTTTGCTCGAGTAGTTTACGGAGTCGTTTGTTACAACGCTTGGCGGGATGCCCCCGGAGAGGTGGGACACGAACCTCGGGGGTATGTTATTCTGGGCACACCTGCAAATGACTTACAGGATGAAGCTCAAGCGGTCAGGAGGATCTTTGGGCTGGGCTTGGACTGCGTGATTACGGATCGCCTGCAGGACGCAGCTCATTGCAAACTCGTGATTAATCTTGCCAATGCTTTGATGACGCTAGTGGGGTTCCAGAGGCGCCTAATCAGATCCTTTGATCTCTTGATACGCATGACGTTGAAGCTCTTTTGGGAAGGCATCCAGCTTCTTCAAGCAGCTGGCTTCCATGAACACCCTCTGGGGCCTATTCCATCGTGGAGATCCATCAAAATAGGGGCCACACTCCCAACCTTCATGACAAGCACCATCTACAGGCTCAACACAAAGAGACTCGGTCTTAACAGCATGGCTCAAGACGTTTTCGGAGGTAAAACAACCACAGAATTGGAAGTGCTGAACGGGTACATGCTGGACCTCGCTATGAGAAAGACATTCCCCACGCCCATCAACGAAACCATTTACAAAGTGGCGAAAGAGCGCTTTGGACCAGATTTTCAACCCATTTCCGAGCAAGATTTGTGGGATATGATCAAGATTAAATTTTAAGATCAAGATTAAATTTTAATTCGCGCGCGCTACAATCATAGACGCCGCCGGAAACAACGCAACAGCTACCTTCACAATCAGCGTTGCACCCTCGAACACAAACGCGTCATCCACATCACTCAACCTGCCCCCATACCTTCTCGGCATTCTGTCGATCATAACAGTCTGTGCAATAGGTGGATCACTATTCTGGCTAAGAAAACCAAGAACGAACAACAAAGCAAAGGACGCGACTCAATCACGATGACTCCAAGCGCGCGCTAGAATTGTAAAACTGCATTGAAAAGTTCAGAGGATGAATGTTCCATTTTTCAAAACCGGTCTTCCGTCGAGCGTCACGGTTGGATTTTCTACTAAGAAGTCCCAGTGGATGGAGCACTCGTTTTTGCCGCCGAGCCAAGTGTTTTGTCCAATCGCGAAATGACACGTGCCGTACGCTTTCTCTGTCGCGAGAAGAATGTTGCCACAAGGATTCGTACCGAAAGCAAATTCTGCTATGCTGTAGGGGTTTCCCGTTGCATTTGTAATTCGTGATTCTATGAACTCAAACCCTTTCTCAGAAGAGATCCGAGCCTTGTCACTGCCTCTGAACTCAACACGAACACCGCCCACGGCGCTTCCGGGGAGTTCCTTCGGACAAACAATTCCAAACGCGCTATCCTCCAAAGGTGCAACAAACACTTCTCCCACCGGCAGGTTGTGCACATACCTGTTCGCTCTACCGGACTTGGTTGCCAGTTTACCGTCGTCGTTTATCCATGTGCGTCCATCCGCTCTAAGCCTCAGATCCGAACCTCTCGGGCAAGTCAAGCGAATTTCACCACCTTTTTCCATTTTGCCAACAATTCTCTGGCCCAAGTCGGTTAATGCGTTGTAGTCTAAATCGAGTGAATTCAAGAATAGGTCACGCGTCTCTGAATAGGTCTTTCCCAACGCATTCGCTTGCTGCAGGTTGGGATCCAAGAACGCCACAAGATGAGTCTTCTTGGCCAGACACAGTTGCAGCAGACCGTCAAAGGACCATTTGGACGCTTTTCTAAAGTCAAGGATCCGCTGCCTGAACTCTGGTCTCTGCATGAACGAAGTGTCAAACGCCGCTCCAGTCAAATAGATGAACCAGTCAGCGACCTCTACCAATGCGTCTGGAATTCTGGGAAAGCGCCCAAAACTTTTTACCGGAGCCTCCAGCATTCTGGCTCGACTGATGTAATCGCCACAGCTTTGCACAAGAGTTTCGATTCCCCGAGATTCACATTCAACAGCAAATGCATAAGCAAGATCCAGATTCTCTATTCCAGCATAGAACACAGCCACTTCGTCTTGTTTGATTGGCAAAGCATTGTCCATCACTTTTCTGGCTACTCGGCGCATTCGCTCATTGATATTAAACATATCACACCAAAGAACGAATCACAGTTGGGAATTATTTAGGTTTGTCTTCGGAACCTTTGTAACCTCTGTTTCGTGGTGCGAACTGATTGTGTTTAAAAGAACGGGTTGGACTTGTTGGTTGAGAGAACTTGAGTGAATTTGGGGCAAAGTTTTATCTGACAAAGATCCAACCCAACTAAAACGGTCATGGTCCATGATTTGTAAACAGGAAAGAGCGTCGGAGTGAATGCCAATGAAGTTGAAAGCTGTCCTTTTTGATTTGCATGACACACTCGCTCACCTTGAAAGCGGGCTAAGCTCGGAGGAGGCATCAGATTTCCTGTTGAAACAGGGCTACACGATCTATCCTCAATCCTGGGACGCTGCCTCCCACTATGTAGCAATGGTGGATTATCCAAAGCAAGGATACGGCGACAGACAAGCGCTACTCAAGCAAATTCTCAGACGACTCGACGTTGAAGTCGACAGCGACACACTGAAAAAGCTCGCTCAACTCTATGACCGCCGCAACCGGTATTCACTGTTCTCCGACGCGGCTCCGTCGGTCAGAAAAGCCAAACAACTCGGGTTGAAGACTGCAATCTTGACAACCATTCCCGATTTCGTCTTCAGCTCTGCAATAGAGCCCATCCGAGACTGCTTCGACACGATTATGACAGGACGAGGGGCACTCTGTGAAAAGTCTAATCCCTCAATGCACAAACAGACTCTAGAAGAACTCAAGACAATTCCTGAAGAGGCAGTAATGATAGGCGATGAACTACTCGTTGACATAAAAATTCCCAAAAAGCTGGGAATGCACACAATCCTTCTCGACAGGTCAAAGGAATTCAAAAAGAAACCCGTCGAAGCTGACAGGAAAGCCAAAACACTGATTGAAGCCATGAACATCATCGAAAAATGGCAAACAAAAAGATGAAACCTTATCTTTTGTCAGCGCCCTCCCGCGCGCGCTGCAAGGTTAATAAGAGAAGGACTCAATTTTGAACGTGAAGATGAAGCGTGGAATGAACAGTAGAACCGTTCGAGAGTTCCTGACCTTTGCGCTTATGGCAGCGCTTTTCTTTGTGATTTTCTACCTTAGCATCGGCATTCTGTACAAGATATTCATGGGTCTCCTTGTCTTCGCAATAATCTTTCTCCTAGGACTGGCCGATGAAGCGTTAAGACAGATAGAAAACAGGAAATCCTGAAACACAAACAAACATCGTGGACGATAAAGAGGGCCGAGAGACCCTGCATGCGGTTTCCATTTGCTCATATTTTTAAGCCTTCCCTGTGTAACTGACACCTTGACGAGCAGTTTTGCGGCTTAAGCCCACTGTCTCGGCCGATGAGGTCCAATTTCAAGATGGAAATTGTTGAGGGGATACACAGGGTGGACGGGGTCTACGGGAACGTCTATCTCATAATCGACGCTGGAGAGTTGACGCTCGTCGACACGGGAATGCCGAAAAACGCTCAGAAGATCCTCGATTACCTCCACAGAATAAACCAGCAATCTGCCAGCATCTCGCGGATACTCTTGACCCACTGCCACGTAGACCATGCTGGAAGCGCGTTTGAACTCAAGCAACTCACGAAAGCAAAGGTCGGAATTCACGAAGAAGACGCGGATTTTGTCTCTGGAAGAAAACCGTCTCCAACTCCGAAAGGCTTCTACGGAGTTCTCTTCAAGGCCATGTCACCCTTCTACAGGTTTAAACAAGTCGAGCCGGACATGATACTCCAGGAAAACGACAAGGTTGGCAACCTCACAATCATACACACGCCCGGACACACACCTGGAAGCGTTTCATTATACGACCCAGACCGAAAAGCGCTGTTCGCAGGCGACACCCTCAGATTCGTCGACGGAAAGCTAAGCGGTCCAAACAAGCGCTTTTCATCAGATATGCAGCAGGCGTTACAGTCGGTCAAAAAAATTTCACGCTTAAACTTTGATTTAATGTTAAGCGGCCACGGCGATCCTCTGAAACCTAACGCATCGGAGAGGATCAAGGAACTCTCTGACTCTCTGGAAAGAAAACGCCCAGAAAACACGCAATAAAATGTGGAAAACACCCTCTTGAACTGCCAGAATCGAAAAAAAACAGCTGATCACGCAACGCTTTGCCGCTTCAATCATATGTGCAGTTTTGGCGTGTACGCAGTTACCGTGCGCGTTTTTTAACAAACCAATCCGCGTCAGGCTTCCTAGTCCGAAGCGGTATTGCATCATACTCGAACAGCGAAGTCTTCTTCATCTCTCTCCTCTCCGTCGATAGAAGGAGAAAGGATTTGCTAAAGTGCATTTTCAAAATAGAAACTGTATTTCTATATATTCTATAGAGGTTTCTGGTCAACGCCCAATCAATGTTGCCCATTGGAAATACCCGTTTTTCCAGAACTACGATATCTTGAAGCTGCGACGACTTGCCTTCCTTTCGCAAATAGTTTCGTGAGCATGGAGCGGCTTCAAAGCTTGACGGTTCAGATATGAAAAAGAGGGGGAGGTAGCGTCCGATGTGAGTAACGCGCTGGTTTTAGATCTTTCTCTTTCCTAGGACTTCACGGAACTGCTTCCCACACTTGGGGCATTGGTAGAGCCCAATCTCAAGTTCCATTCTCTTTCCTGACTTGTCGGGACGACCCGCCATTTTCCACGATTTCTTTGTTTTCGGTACGTCGGTTCCACATTTTGGACATTTAGGCAATTTAACTTCCTCCATTCATTTCGATGTTGATGGTTTTCTTATGATGATGGATAAATAACTTTCCGTCAACCTGTCCAGCCGACTCTTCAAAAATGAATGATGAGAATCGATTATGCAGAAATCCGAAGCCATATGTGTTGCTCGGAGCTTGTCTTCAGGCCTTGCTGACTTTGTTCGGCCTTCCCTGTTCCATGACAAAGACTTGGTTTCCAAAACGCTTTTACCGTTGGCTTTAAGCTTATTCCAACTGGTTTCAAGGCGGGTTAGGCAAAATTTGAACGAGAGTCCGGCAAATGCTTTTGAGCTGCTTGTAAAGCCTGTGCGAAAGCTCATCGACCATAAGGGGTTTCCGAGGCCGACTGAGCCTCAAGAGAAGACTATTCCCCTGATTCTTGAGGGAAAGAATGTTCTTCTGATTTCGCCCACGGCTACTGGCAAGACTGAAGCTGCGTTCTTGCCGGTCTTGAGCAAGCTTCTTCAGGGCCAGCAAGGCGTTCCTGGAATCAAGGTCCTGTACATCACTCCGCTGCGGGCTTTGAACAGGGACATGCTCGAGCGCCTAGAGTGGTGGTGCAACAACCTAGACATCAAGTTAGCCGTCAGACACGGCGACACTGAAACCAAAGAGAGAGTGCGCCAGTCCAGAAGCCCGCCGGACATACTGATAACGACACCCGAGACACTGCAGGCAATTCTGTCAGGCTACATCATGCGCCAACATCTTCAGAGAATACAGTGGGTCATAATCGACGAAGTGCATGAAATGGCGGACAGCAAACGCGGAAGCCAGCTGGCCCTAGCCCTGGAACGGCTCAGAACCATGGTTGGCAGAGACTTCCAGATGATAGGCCTGTCGGCGACGATTGGCAGCCCCGAAAGAGTCGGCCAGTTTCTCGTAGGCACAGGAAGAAACGTCGAAATCGTGCGGGTTCCAGTTGCCAGAATGATGCATCTGAAAATCATTTTTCCAACGCCCGACGATGAAGCCGTGCGATTGGCAACACAGCTATACACGCACCCGGAAGTGGCGGCTCGGCTTCGAATCATCAAAGATTACATCAACGAACACAAGTCTGTTCTGCTGTTCACAAACACGCGCGCCGTGTCCGAAGTTTTGGCCAGCAGGTTCAAAGTTTGGGACAGCGACTTTCCAGTATCCATCCATCACGGCTCGCTCGCCAAGCCATCCCGGATCGCGGCCGAAAAAGGGCTGAAGAGCGGCGAGCTGAGGGGGCTAGTCTGCACGAGCTCTCTCGAACTGGGCATCGACGTCGGCAGCATAGACCTAGTCATTCAATACATGAGCCCGAGACAGGCGACGAGACTCATACAGCGGGTGGGAAGAAGCGGCCACAGCATCGGCCGAGTGGCCGAGGGAATCATAGTGGCGCTGGACTCGGACGATGCGCTCGAGGCCTTGGCCATTGCCAAGAAGGCGCTGAAAGAGGATTTGGAGCCGGTGCAGATTCCGCCCAAGCCCTATGACGTTCTTGCGCATCAGATTGCAGGTCTGCTGCTCAAGAATAGGAGGCTGGGTTTCGACGAGATTGTGGAGCTTTTCGGGCACGCTTATCCCTATGAAGATTTGACGGTTGAAGATGTTGAGAAAGTTCTCAGGTACATGCATCAGCGTTTCCCGCGTCTGGCCTGGGTCTCGTTCGAGGATAAGATGGTTTTGAAGCCGCGACAGGCGAAGGCGCTGTTTGAGTATTACTTTGACAATCTTTCGATGATTCCTGAGGAGAAGCAGTTTCTCGTGGTGGATGAGACGACCGACTCCTCGGTAGGAGTCTTGGACGAGGCGTTCATGGCAGAGTTCGGCAAGCCCGGCACGAAGTTCATCATCAGAGGCAGCCCATGGATAATCCAACACGTCTCTGAGGAGAGAGTGCACGTCAAACCCATAGAAGATCCAACTGGAGCCATACCCAGCTGGATAGGCGAAGAAATTCCGGTGCCTTTCGAAGTGTCGCAGGAAGTGGGCGCAATAAGAGGATTCGTGGAGGAACAGTTGGAAAGAAAAAGCAGCATGGAAGACATCGCGACCGAGTTGAGTGAACGGTATCCTGCTGACAAGGACGTGATTCTTCGCGCTTTAGCCGAAACGGTTGAACAGGTGAACGCTGGTTATCCCGTCCCCACAGACAAGCGAATAACCGTCGAAGACTGGGGCGAATTCGTGCTGATTCACATCAACTTCGGTTCGCTTACGAACAGAGCCTTTGCGCAATTGCTGGGCCAGTTGCTCTCTGACAAACTCGGTTACACGGCCGTGGTTCAGCACGATCCGTACAGAATCTTCGTGCAGACGATGGGCACCGTTAACGCGGATCAAATCATCAAATTGTTAAACGAAATGCAGGCATTGCCTGAACGTGCCGTCAGAGACAGTTTAACAGCGGCCACCGTGAAGACTGGGCTTTTCAAGAGGCGAATCATACACGTGGCGCGCCGTTTTGGAGCGTTGCAGAAGTGGGCTGACTTCGGAAGCGTGAGCCTTCAGAAGCTGGCAAAGAGTTTTGAGGAAACGCCAATTCACGAGGAAGCCTTGAAGGAAGTGTTCACGAAGGACTTGGACCTGAACAGTCTCATCACCGTCCTCGGAGAAATGCGAAAGGGCAAAATCACGGTTCGAAAAATCGAAACAGGCGGAAACGCGTCGCCAATCGCTCGTGCAGGAATTGAGCGCATCAGCATGAAAACCGATTTGATCCCTCCCGAGAGAATGCGGGCCGTTCTCATAGAATCCGCGAAGGCGAGGCTTCTCAACGAGACAAACAGTTTTATGTGCACTAACTGCTGGGGCTACATGGAGATGTTGAGAGTCAAGGACTTGCCAGACAGGCCGAAATGTCCAAAGTGCGGTTCGTTCGCAATCGGGCTTCTCAGAGTCGAAGAAGAAAAGGCGTTACCCATCGTTGAAAAAGGAAACGAAAAGCTGAACAAGAGCGAAGAAAAACTTCACAACCAAGCCTTACAAACCGCTACCTTAATAGAGAAATACGGGAAATCCGCCGCAGTCGCCTTCTGTGCCAGAAGAATGCAACCATCAGACGTTAAGACCGTTCTGGAAAAAGAACCCAAGCTCAACGACAGGTTCTATGAACTCGTCCTCGAAGCGGAACGGAAAGCCATGAGCAAAAGGTTCTGGTAAACCCGCAAGGTCCATACCGATCAGAACGAGTATGAGTCTTTCCGTCCTGATAAGGACGTGGAATCATGGTTAATGCTTATGACTGGCGCCAAGAACCTGAGACTGCACTCTTGTCAGCACATAGCATTCTGTGAATGAGTGCGACTTACAAGAAGTTTTAAATCAGCCCTTACCTATGTGTGCCTAAGCGCCTTATTGTTCGCCGAGGAAAAACACTTTGGAAATAAGCAGAAAGAAGCTTCGAGAAGAAGTTCTTGAAAGAATCAAGTACGTTAGAACATGTGTCTTGGCAAGAGAAGCTTGTTTGCTGGTTCGCACCAACCGTGCCGTACTCGAGCCGAAGGATGTTCAGGAAATCTGCCTCTCCATCTCAAAGCTTTGCAAGGAAGAAGGCTGCGAGGAACAGAGTGAAATGTGCCGCAAGGCTTCCGAGGCCGCGGGGTCGGGGGAGGAAGAAAAATACCTCGAGCTTTGCGCTCAAAGCTGCATGAAATGCGGAGAAGCTAGGCAACCCACGCCCAAGAAAGCCCCCTACGTCTCTTGAACCATCGAAAGTGTTTAAAGCAACAACACTGTTGGTTAACCCAGAAAAGACAAGAATATTAAATCGGTGACGGAGGTCTCACGGTGTTTATAGCGCCCTTTGTTCCAAGTCCACCACAAGTTGTCCATCAAATGCTAATGCTCGCAGAGTTGAAGCCCGGCGAAGTTTTCTTCGACTTGGGAGCCGGCGACGGCAGGACCGTGATAATGGCGGCAAAGGATTTTCGCGCAAGAGCAGTCGGCGTGGAACTGCGAGAGGATCTTGTTAAGAAGGCCTTGGGCGCGGTTTATGAGCAGAATCTTCAAGACAGGATAACCATAGTCAACGGAGACATGTTTAACGTTGACCTGACCTCGGCAGATGTCGTCTTTCTCTACCTGACCACGAGCGCAAACGAGAAGATCAAGGGCAAGCTTGAGGGTGAACTCAAACCCGGTGTTCGCATCGTTTCTCACGATTACGAGATCACCGGCTGGAAACCCGTCAACGTCGTGAATTTCTGTGAAAACCAGACCCTAGGGTTCCCTTCCCACACCATTTATCTCTACAAGAGACCCTAGGCGCTGAGACACCATGTCAAACGGTTCCTTCAAGACCACGGTGAGAGTAACGTGGGCCGACACTGACGCGGCTGGAGTAGTGCACTTTTCAAGATTCTTCGTGTTCTTTGAGAGGGCAGAGGAGGAGTTCTACCGATCTGTGGGGCTAAGCTTCAAGGACTTTAGAAGCAAGGGCCTTTGGCTTCCAAGGGTAGAAGCTTTTTGCCAGTACAAGAAACCCGCAAGGTTTGAGGACATGCTCGAAGTCGAGTTGACCCTTGAGGAGTTGAGACAGAAGTCCGCCAAGCTGGGCTTCATCGTGACCAACAAAGAGACTGCGGAGCTGCTTGCAAACGGCTACTTCGTAGTCGTTGCAGCTGATAAAAACATTGGGAAGGCCACGCAAATTCCGAAAGAATTCGCTGATAAACTAAAACCGTTTGCCAAGCAGATTTTATAAGAGACGCGGATTCTTGATTCCGAATGTGAAGGAAACAATGCAGTATGTTCCATGGCGGTTCATCGCAGACTGGAGATGCACTTCATGCGGAGACTGTTGCAGACTCTACAGTGTCGTGATAGACTTTGGAGAATGGCTTCGAATCATCAAGAACTACGGTGTGGAATACACTGCGTCCGGATTGAGCAAGTTGTTCATAAACCGAAGAGGTGACGGCTCGTGCTCCTTCTTGAACAACGGTTCAGACATCGGCCTGTGCCAACTGCAACACATGAAGCCCAAAGCGTGTCAAATCTGGCCCTTCAAGGTTCTGTCCAGCCCCCTGTTTGGATATCCGAACGAATCCTTGTATCTTTACCGTGGAAAATCCTTGTTCGTTTATGCAGATCCAATGTGCAAGGGTCTCAGACTTGGAAGGCCCAACTTCGAGTTTGCAAAGTACACGCTGGAAGAATTTGTGGAAATCGCCGCCGGAATCCGCAGCAACCAGTTCAGAACTACTTCTGGCAATAGGTTTCCTCAAACGCCTACGAGGTTCGGAGTCCTGCGGGATAACGGCAACTTGTAGGAAGTGATAAAGCGCTTTCCTGTTCACGGGTTTGGGGAGAAAGATGCAACCGGCACTGGTCACATTTGCACAGAACGTCTAACTCTTGTGACCACTTCTTTAATAGTTTGAGGCTTGAAAGAATGGAGTTCATTTGCCTGTACGAAAGGGCAGACGCTGCTCGGGGACGGGTGGATAGTGCGGAGAAAATCGGCGTGTGGTGAAGAGTGTGGACGCTGTCGTGACTGAGGATCTGTTCAAGACTTATGGCGGCAAGGAGCCTGTTCAGGCCCTCAGAGGTCTGAGTCTTTCTGTCAAGAAAGGCGAACTTTTCACGCTGCTCGGCCTGAACGGGGCTGGCAAGACGACTTTTCTGAGGATTGTTTCGACTCAGCTTTCGCCGACGAGAGGGACGGTTCACGTTTTGGGGCATGATGTTTTGGCAGAGGTGGATGAAGTGAGGAAGCACATAGCAGTCGTTCCGCAGGACGTGCAGACCTACAGCAACTTCACTCCTTGGGAGTATTGTTACTATTTTTCGTTGCTGCGTGGGATGTCGAAGAGTAGAACGATTGAAGTTTCTGAAAGGGCTTTGAAGGCTGTTGGGTTGTGGGAATTGAGAAATCGAACTTGTGTTGGACTTTCTGGAGGAGAGAAGAAGCGTGCGATAATCGCCACCGCGTTGGCTTCAGACGCTGACGTGCTCTTGCTTGATGAGCCCACGAGCGGGTTGGATGCCGTTGCGAGAAGGAGGGTGTGGGCCGTTCTGAGAGAGTTGGTGGAGCAGGGTAGTACGATACTGTTAACGACTCACATCATGGAGGAGGCCGAGATGCTGTCCGACAGGCTTGCCATAATCAACAAGGGAAACGTGATTTCGGAAGGAAGTCTAGACGAAGTCAAAGGGTTGGCCAAGGAGAAATTCCGGGTTATTGTGGAGGGAAGCCTGCAGGATTTGGGGTTGCAGAACCATAATCACGTTTCAAAGTTTGGCAACAAACAGATAATCTACGTCGGCGACGAGGACGAGGGGCTAGATCTTGTTAGAAGAGCGTTGAAAAAAGGGTTGAGAGCCGAAATCGCAAGGATTACCCTCGAAGACGTGTTCGTCAAACTTGTTGGAGGAGTCGAAGACAATTGAATATCAAAACGGTCAAGGACGCCTTCATAATAGCCGCCCTGAAATCCATCCCTGACCTCAAGAGGAATCCGTCGATGATGATCCTCATAGGACTGATAAGTGCGTTCCCACTCTTCTTCATCGTTGTTTTCGGCGGACAGGTGAGTGGCGGACTTGTAGGAGCGATGATTGCCAACATAAGCTTCATCGGTCTAGCTGCAGCAATACAGGATATTTCCTTCGATAGATACATGAAGATAAGAGAAATGATAGTAGCCATGCCTGTGCATCCCGTCTCGTACGCCATAGGAGTTGCCATGGCACCGCTCTTCATTTCAGCTCCTGGCCTAATCTTTTTTATATGCCTTGCGATTGCAATCGGAGCCTTGCCACTAGTTTCACTCGGGTGGACGGTTGTAGCTTTGATTTTGTGTTGGGCAGCTGGAAGCAGTATCGGCTTCATAATATCCACGTATCTTCGCAACGCCAGCGTGTACACGCTGAATAACATGGCAAACATACTCGGATTAGGCTTGGTTTTCCTGCCGCCAGTGTACTATCCAGAGGAATTGCTGGGGACCTACAGGTGGATAGCTATCGTCTTTCCAACGTCAAATGCAACAGGCCTAATCAGGTTCTACGCGGGACTCACGAAAATGCCTGTCGAGACAGTTCTCCTGCGTTGGATCATACTCGCGGCGACGGTAATTGTCGCTGTAATCTTCCTTTCATTCAAAACAAGATGGCGAGAGGATTAACGAAAAAATGCTGGGGTGAGAAAGATGTGGTTGAAGAAAGGCGACTAAAATTTGCTTCGGACGGGTCGCTGAAGAAACTTGCAAAGAAATGTGAAGTCTGCGGCTGTTGAATAAATCAGGTTATAAGATTGAAGCTCAGATTCTTCGGTGTCACAGATGGTTTGTAGCATGGTCGAGCCTAAAATCGGTCTCTCAATGTTGTACTGTCTTGGTGAGCCTTTCGAGAAAATGGTGGACGCGATTGCCAAGACGAAGCCGACTTGCATAGAGCTTGTCGATGATGGTTTTCACGCCTTGGACAAGAAAAAAGTCGCAGCACTGAACAGGATAAGACAGAGTTATGAGAAGAAGTACACGGTGCACGCACCCTTCGTCGGCATAAACATAGCCCTGCCGCCAGGCCCCTTGCTGAACACCACATTAAGGAGGCTGAAGAATTCCATCGTGAACGCTGCAGCGTTGGACTGCCAGATGTGGGTTTTTCATCCTGGCATGAGAACAGCCCTCAGCATGTTTTATCCGGGCATGGACTGGTCCAGAAACTTGAAGAGCGTTCGGTTGCTGTTCAGGTTTGCACGTGATAACGGTGTTGAGGCGAGCGTTGAAAACATCATGGAAGCGTTTGTCATGAAGAACGTGGACGAGTTCAAGAGATTCTACGATGAAATCGGTGAGGATATAGGGTTGGCTTTTGACACTGGGCACGCAAACGTGGTCGGACAGGTTGAAGATTTCTTAACCGAATTTTCCGAAAAGATGGTGCACGTGCACGCTCATGACAACCATGGGAAATCTGACGAGCACTTGTGCATTGGCAAAGGCAACATAGACTGGGACTTGGTGGCCAAACATTTGAAAAGAGTGTCTTTCAGTAAAGCGGTGATTGTCGAGTCTGTGGAGCATATTGACGAGAGTATTCAGAGGCTGGAAAAACTACTCCTCTAGCAACGGGACAACCAGCTTCATGAAGTCCTCTGCGACGATTGTGTTCTTGAAAATTTTCTTTGCCTGTTTCAGCACCTTGCTTGAATCCTTGTATCGCTGGCTTATGTGTGTCAGAACGAGTTTCTTGACGTTTGCTTTCTTCGCTGTTCTTGCCGCTTGACTCGGGGTAGAATGGCCGTATTCCATGGCTCTATCAGCCAGCTCTTCACCCAAAGTGCTTTCGTGTATTAGCAGATCAGCGCCTGCCGCGAACTTTTCAAGCATTCTGAACGGGCGAGTGTCGCCCGTGTACACGATCTTTCGGCCCTTCCTCGGCTGGTCCATCACATCCTCTGGTTTCACGATTCGCCTGTTTGAGAGTCGCACGTTCTGTCCCCGCTGAAGCTTTCCCCACAGAGGACCTTCTTTAACTCTCAGAGCCTCAGCTTTTTCGGGATGGAATTTTCCAGGTCTCGGCTTTTCTATGTAGGCGTACGCAAAGCCTGGAATCGGGTGTTTCGACTTAATCGCTTCTACAAGATATTCCTGCTCGTCGACGATGACCCCCGCTTCTTCAATCTCGTGAATTTCAACGGGAAACGTTAGTCCGAACGGCACCGTCTCCCGTATTGCCTCCAAGAAATCGCTAATCCTAGGCGGCCCGTAGACCTCGAGTTTTCTCTCCCTGTTGAGGAGGGCCATAGTCTGCAGCAGTCCTGGAAGCCCCAGAACGTGATCGCCGTGCATGTGGGTTACAAAAATCTTCATTTTCTTGTTGAAGCCGCACCGTGCCAGAAGCATTTGCCTTTGGACGCCTTCTCCGCAGTCGAGCATGAGTTGCTCGCGTTCCAGTTGGATCAGTATCGCGGGCAGGCTTCTCTTGGGCGTAGGCACGCCCGCGGCGGTGCCTAGAAAAACTACGTGAAGGCTCAAGGGCTACACCTTCTCGAACACGGCTATTTCCCTGGTTAGGCTTCGGTGGACGTAGACAAAATGCGACTCTAAATGTTTGTACCCCAGGCTTGTGCCCACGTGGACGATGCCCAGTTTCTTAGGAGCGGCCATGCAGATTCTTCTTCCCTTTCTCAGTATTTCATGCACAGCTGTCAGCACTTCTTCGATAATCTGTTTTGTGGTGCGCTTCATGGTGCTTGAAGAGATACCGTAAGGGGGATCAGCTACCACGCAGTCGGCCCTGACAATCGGCGGGTATTTTGCGTCGGCAATGATGATGCCTTCCGGTCCGACATTGAAGTGAGCCATGTTCCTGATGGTCCCTTTGGCCATTCGGCGTTTAATGTCCAGGCCGAGCGCTTTGCAACCTATCATTTCGGCTTCGATAAGCGTGGTTCCTGTTCCGCAGAAGGGGTCAAGAACCAAGTCCCCTGCCTTAGGCTCTGCGAGGTTTATCATACACCTTGCGAGCTTCGCCTGCATCGCAGAGGGATGGAAGAAGGGCTTTTTCCTCGGACGCCGCTCCACGAAGGGTTTGGCCTGAATCTCTGCAAGCTTCACTCCGAAAACGAACCTGCCTTCGGTGAGCACTCCTATGAAAGTCTTGTCAGGAGCCTTCAGGTTCACTTTTGCTGTGGGACACCTGTCGACTATCAAGGCGCCGAGCGCTCTTTCAAGAGTCATTCCGTTGATTTGGGACGAATATTCTCTGACATGCTTCACCCGTACCACGAAGCTTTCGCCCCGTTGCAGCAACTCTTCGAGGCCAACGTTCTGTGCGGCTTCAATTATGCTGCTCACTTTTGAACTGCTGGTAAAGAGTTCGAGCGAGCAGAGCCTCGTGAACGCTGCCCTGCGTTTCAGATCTTTGACACATGCTGGGTCTGCTTCTAGTCTCAGAACTTGGTCGAGTTTCTCTGTGATCTTGTAAGCATGATTTTCGGCTTCGAGCACCGCCCTCACTTCGGAGAGGGGCAAGTCTTCATGTTCACCAGAAAGAAAAAGGAAGAGTTTGGCCACGTCCGTTCTCCTTTACCGGGCGAGCTCTCTGCTCAACAATGGGGCAAGGGATACCTTGCTAACGCTGCTTGGAACGCTGTCGGTCCCCACGATTTCTTCCACTCCAGCTCGGAGGATCAAATGTTCCGCTTCTCCGATTAGTAGCGGATGAACACAGGCAACACAGATTCGCTGGGGATTCAGCTCCTTAAGAGTGTTGGCCGCTGCGACGATTGTTCCGCCTGAGCTGATTATGTCGTCGAAAATTATGACGGTCTCGCTCTTTACGTCGAGGGTTTTTCTTTCCATATGGACTTGTCCAGTGTAGCGGTCCCTGTTCTTTTCCAAATATCCACATTCTCCGCCCAAGATTTCTCTTGCTTCTTCTGCGATGTGAATTGCGCCTTTGTCCGGCGAAAGTGCAAAAGCTTTTGCGTCGCCTTTCTTCAGGAAGTATTCGGCAAGAGCATGAACAGCGGAGACGCTTCTTGCTGGAAAAGGAAAGCGTGAGAGCACTCGGTCTTGATGAACGTTCACGGTTATCAGTTGGTCAACGCCAGAGGCTCTGAGCATGCCTGCGACTGTTTCGGCGCTTATGGACTCGCCCTGCAAGAAAATCCTATCTTGGCGTGCATAGGCCAAATAGGGAACGATGGCCGTTATTTTCTTGGCACCGTTTCTCCTCGCGGAATCTGCCATGAGTGCGAGTTGAATGAGTCTGGTGTCCTGAGGAGGACTGGTCGTCTGAACTATGGCCACGTCTTCGTCTTGTAGCTGGCCTTCCAGCCGCACGTAGTTTTCCCCATCTGGAAAAGTTTTGAAGGCGACGGGCACGGCTTCAGCTTTGAGAGTCTGGGCAATTTGTTTTCCCAGGTTTGTGGAAGCGGGTCCAAGAATTATCTTCATTTTCATCGCCGAATTTACAATGCCGCTTGGTTTGTCTTTTAGGTTTTTCCAGTTTCCTTGTATTGTTCGATTAGTTCTTTCGCTCTGTCCACTCTTACTCTGCGTTCTTCAACCATCTTCGCCGCCACCTTGTCGATAAGGTCTCCTGTTGCTCCCGCCGTGACTGCTATGTTTCTTGCATGAAGCGACATGTGACCACGCTGTATCCCTTCGTCCGCCAGCGCGCGTAATGCGCCGAGGTTCTGAGCTAAGCCCACGGCTGCAAGAACTTCGCCGAACTCGTTTGCCGTTTTCACCCCGAGAATTTTTAAGGCTATTCTGGCGATCGGATGCGTCTTTACGGCGCCGCCCACTAAGCCGACTGCCATCGGCAGCTCGATGGATCCGAGGAGGTCGCCATTTTGGTCCTTTTCCCACGTAGAAAGCGAAGTGTAGTGGCCTGCGATTGCCGCGTAGGCGTGGGCTCCGGCTTCTACTGCTCTGTGATCATTGCAAGTTGCGAGTATTACCGCGATTATTCCGTTCAAGATTCCCTTGTTGTGAGTTGCAGCCCTGTACGGATCTGCCGCCGCGAAGGCATATGCATTCACTATCCCGTCCACGACTTCTTCTCCGCCTACCGAGGCTTTGGGAACGAGGCATGAGGCTCTTACCAGACGTTTTGTGGCCAGATTAGACACTATCCTGAGGTAGACGTGCCCGTTTGCTATCCGCTCTATCATCGGAGCCACGGCCTCTGCCATTGTGTTAACGGCGTTCGGGCCCATGGCGTCACGACAGTCAACCTGCAGCTCCACGATCAGCATCTGCCCCTGGGTTGTCTTGATTATCTTCGCTTCGACGTCTTTTGCTCCGCCCCCAGCGGAAACTAACACGGGGTCCTGCTCGTTCGCTCTCTTCAGGATGTCTTCTCTCGACTGTATCACTCGCATCCTAGCGGCATAGGGATCTTTGACGTTTACTACCTGTATCTGTCCAATCATTATCGGCGGGGTGCTGCTCGTGTGGAACCCACCGCCGTCTCTCGCCATTTTTGCGGCGTAGCTTGCCGCAGCTACGACTGAAGGCTCTTCGATGGCCATTGGAATCAGATAATCACGGTTGTTTACGAGAAAGTTCGTGCCTATTGCCAGCGGCACAGGGAAGACTCCCACAACGTTCTCAATCATGCGGTCGGCCAGATCCATCGGCAAAGAGCCTGTGTTCTGCAAGAGGTCGATCTCTTCGTCGGTGAGATCGGCAAATTCCTTGACCACGGCAAGGCGTTGTTTGGGGCTCAGTTTGTAAAAGCCTGAAATCAGAGAGGATTTTGGCATGTTCACGTTTTCTCCTTGAGTAGATTCAAAACATGGTTCACCTTAAGCTTTTTAAGTTTTGGCAGGACCGGCACCTCTAGAGGCCAAAACGCGGCTCCATCGAGTCGGTTTTCTAGCTGATACCGCAATACTAGGTGCATCGCTTTAGGAGAAGACTCTTTTTGGCAGAGCTTCTGCGGATATTCCCAGGGATTTTCGGATTTCTTTTGCGAGGGTTTCTCCGTTGCTGACCCGTGAGTTGTCGGTTATGACGTGTTCAGGTTTTGAACGTCTCACGTATTCGAGCAAACCGTTAAAGTCTGAGTGGTCGCTAAGGGCCACTACGTACTCTTTCATGTCGGTCTGGCGGATTGCTGAATCAAATTCCCATCCGCTCACGACAACGCGGAAATTGTTCAGACCGATGCTGCTCCTGGATTCCATGTGATAGAATGCCACGCAGGGCGCGTTGCTTTGTAGCAGTTTTTCGGTTTCCGGCTCCGTTGACAGCATGAGTCGCCCTATGTGCATGCCGTGTTTTTCGCACACTTTTGAGACTTGAAAAACCCTTTCAGGTGCTAGGAAAGGAACTTTCAAGTCGGCCTCGTGTAGGATTTGCATGACCTCCTGAAGCTTCCCGTGATAACCGAAAACGTAGACCGTGCCCTGTTTCAACCCCTTTTCAACCAGAGAAGCTAGCGAGGCTCTGACGTTTGTCTCGAAAGAACGCTTGCAGGCTGGGCTTCCGTACGTTGCTTCGATGACGAGAACGTCTGATTCGAGGACGGGTGTGTCGTCGATTCTGAAGTCGCCTGTGAAGACTATCCGTTTTCCCTCAAAATCTTCAACCAACACCTGAGCTGCTCCCAGAATGTGGTCGGCCTTGAAAAACGTTATCCGTTCTCCGTCAAACTGTATGCTCTGACCGTACTCTAGGGTTTCTACGCACCCTCCCAGCAGAAAAAGCGGGCTTCTCATGACGTCGATCATGTCTTTCGTGGCTTTCGTCATCAGCACTTTCTTGCAGGCCTTCAGACTCTGTCTCAGTCCAGCCATGTGGTCAGCGTGAGCATGAGTGACAACTCGAAGAGACTTGGACTCCTCAAAAGCGTCACAGGCGACGTTCTTGCCGAGGAGGACAGCGCCACGATCGGTAACGGATGCTCTCAAGGACAAAGCAGTTACCACCCGGTTCTAGACGTAATCCTCGGTGCCAACCACTCGACAAGTTCGCGAGGGTCTGAGCACGTTATCTTGACCCTTATAGGTCCTAGCGGCGACTCGCCGGTTTCTTTTGAGAAGGAAATGTGTCCAACGTACGCCACCTGTTTGTTCAAACAGAAGCAGACGGCCTTCCTATCTATGCCTTCATTGAAGACAACTCGCGCCGCGCTGCGAATGTGTTCCCGCTGAAGAAGGTCGCGAAGTTGAATGATTGACTCTTTTCCTTTGCCTTCCCCAACCAGGAGGCTAGCATTGTGAAGAGGTTTCACCTGCAGGGTTACATCCCCGAAGATGTTCCTGACGGCTTCCTCCACTTTTTCTTGCGATTCTGTGGGGTTGATTTCGGTTTCCACGTGAAGGCTTATTTCTTCCATTTGTCCTCCATCCTCCTCAAGACGTGTTTAACCCTGTTTTTCACCACTTCCGACGGCTGCTCGTTGACCACGGTGTACTCTGCCATTGCGATGACGTTGCCCAACCCGACGCTGAGTTCGCGCATGTCTCTTTGGAGAAAAACGTCCCAGCCTTCTGCGTCATCACTTCTTCCCCTGCGGAAGAGCCTCCGGAACCGCGTTTCTGGAGAAGAACAGATGGCTACAAGACTGAACTTCGAGAAACGTTTCTTGAATTCTTCAACCTCGTCCAGGCTTCTTATTCCGTCCACGACGACTTTGTGTTTTTTCGCCTCCATTACCATGGGGATGCACCTTTTCGCTATGACGGCCTTTCCTTCCTTTTCCCGCAGTTCCAGCATCAATCTTCCGATGTTTTCGGGGCTTGCCCGCAAATTCTTCCTCTCTGCTTCCAGCCTGACCACGTCGCCCATGACTACGGCGTCGTAGCCGTTTTCCTTTGCTACTCTGACGACTAGGGATTTTCCCGAACCGGGCATCCCCGCAACGCCTAGCACCAGTTTCTGGTCGACCATTCTTCTTGCCCTTGAAAATGCTCTGTTTGGTCAACAGATAGTTTTTTTACATTAAAAGCGTTTATGACAGAAATCAGTGTAGAACTGGAGGAGAGCGAGTGTCAGAGCCGATTAGGAGTTTTGTAGCGTTTGACATGGACAACGAGTCAGTCTTGAAGAGTCTGACGGCAGTGCAGGCGCAGCTGGCGAGAACTGGCGCAGATTTGAAAGTTGTCGAGCCTAAGAACATTCACATAACCGTCAGGTTCCTTGGAAACGTCACTGCAAAAACCGTGGAAGAGATTCATGAGGGCATGAAGAGAGTGCAATTTGTTCCTTTCGACGTTAAGATTTGCGGCGTGGGAGCTTTCCCAGACGCACGTTATCCGCGCGTCGTTTGGGCAGGCATGACCGAGGGCGCTGACAAACTCCGAGGAATTTTCAGTCAACTGGAGCCCCACCTGCGCAGTCTGGGGTTCGCGCCCGATCCAAAAGGCTTCAGTCCGCACCTGACGATTGCTCGTGTAAGGTCTGGCAGGAACAAGGCGGAGCTCGCCAAATTCATAAATGAAAATGGGGGTTATGAATTTGGCGTCGTCAGAGCTGCGTGCTTGCGGTTAAAAAGAAGCGATTTAACGCCTAAAGGACCCATCTATTCGACGCTCAAAGAAGTCTGTCCGCAGGGATGAGGAGAAGGACCTGCAAATGCACGAGAAGATGGAGACTGTTCTCTCAAACGTTATGAAACGAATCAAGCCCAAAGATGACGAACGGGCCAGAATGAACGCACTGGCCAGAAAACTGGAGAGGAAAGTCGCTTCTGAGTCAAAGTGTCTGAGCGTGAAAGCCCTGGTGCGAGTGGAAGGCTCTGTCGCGAAGGACACTTGGCTGAGCGGTGAGCTAGACGTTGACGTTTTCATGCGGGTCCCAACTTCGATTCCACGCGAGTCGCTGGGCAAAGTTTGCCTAACGGTTGCCAGAAAGGCCACAGAGGGCTCGGTGCAGATTGAGAGGTTTGCCGAACATCCGTATCTGGAGGCCATAGTTGAAGGAGTCAGAGTGAACATCGTGCCATGCTACGCCGTGAAGCGTGGGGATTGGCTGAGTGCCACTGACAGAACTCCGTTTCACACCGACTACATCAACAAGCATCTGAGCCAGCCGATGCGAGATGAGGTGCGACTGTTGAAGAAGTTCATGAAGGGCACGGGCGTGTATGGCGCAGAAATCAAGGTTGGCGGCTTCAGCGGCTACCTCTGCGAGCTCCTGATACTTCATTACAGGACATTCTCAAAGACGCTGGAGGCCTTCGCCAATTACAGAGAAAGGATCATCGTTGACATTGAAGGTTTCTATGAAAACAGGGAGAAGGAAATCATTCTTCTCTTCGGCGAACCATTGGTCGTCGTTGACCCGGTTGATAGGGCGCGAAACGTGGCTTCAGCCGTGCAAGGACAAAAACTTTGCAACTTCATAGCTGCCGCACAAGCTTTCCTAGCAGAGCCCAAAGCTGAATTCTTCTATCCGCCAAAAACGGCGGCGCTGAGCGTGGAAGAGATGAAGAAGAGATTGAAGAGTCGCGATTCGAAAATCGTCTTTGTGGTTTTCCACGGCATCAAAGCCGTTCCAGACGTGTTGTGGGGTCAACTCTACAAGAGCCAGCGTTCTCTCCGCAAGCTCGTGCAGCTGAGCGACTTCAAGGTTTTGCGAGACGTTGTTTGGAGCGACGAAAAGAACTTTGGCATGTTCATGTTCGAGCTTGAAGACTGCTGCATTTCGCCTGTTAAGAAGCACCTGGGACCGCCGTTGAACAAGGAGAAAGAGTGTGAAAAATTTGTCACGAAATACGTGGATAACAAGGATACGGTGTGCGGACCCTACGTGGAGGACGGCAGGTGGGTCGTCTTGGTTCGACGGAAACCTACTGATGTCTGCGATCTGTTTAGACAGAGGCTGAAGGATGGTGGAAGAGGCACAGGCGTTGCCGAGGGAGTCTCGCAGGTTCTCAAGAAAGGCTTCAAGGTTCTGGTCAACGAGGAAATCTTCGATGTCTACGGAACCAACGCCGAGTTCGCCGTTTTTCTAACCGAGTTCCTGCAGGGCAAGCCTAAATGGTTAGAATCCGTGTCAGCGTGAGAATGATCAGAGTTATCCCGAGTGCCCAAGTGTAAAATGCGAAGTAATGGAATCTCTTGCTTCTCACCAAGTTCGAAACGAGTCTTATCGCGATGTACCCGAAAACCGCGGAGAACACCACACCCAGCAACAACGCTACGGAACTTATGTTCTGGATGCCGAATTGACCACGATCATGATAAGCCTCGAACGCCGTGTCTCCTATTATCGCAGGAATTGAGAGCAAGAATGAAAACGTGAATGCCTTTTCTCTTTTCAACCCCAGCATCAGAGCAGTTGAGATGGTGGTTCCGCTTCTCGACAGGCCCGGAAAACTGGCGAGTCCCTGACCGATACCCATGATAAACGCTGTCAAAGGGGTTATGCTGCCGACGTTTTCTTTCCCAATCCTAGAAGTGTAAAGCCACGTGGCCCCGACCAGAAACGTGACGCCGATTATAATCGGCGTTTGATAAGTCTGCTCGAGGAATTCCGCGTATAGTACTCCGATTATCCCTGTGGGAATGGTTGCCACGACTATTAGCGGAATGAGCCGACCACTCTCCGACGTGAAGTCCAGATGCATCAATGCCACGAGTATGTCCTTAACGTCTTTTCTGAAGTAAAAAATCACCACTATCAGCGTTCCCAGATGGAGGGTTACGTCCAAGAGGGGCGTAACTTCCAAGTTCATCAGGTGTTGAGCTATTTTCAAGTGGGCTGTACTCGAGACGGGCAGCCACTCTGTCAGACCCTGAATTACACCCAGCGGAATTATCTCCAGAATGCTAACTTGCCCCACCGTGAAATGCACTCTCGTAGAGGAGCCCATAAGGCCAGATGCGTCGTCGGCGTAAACAACGATGGAATGCGATCCTTGGGCGACGTTGGTCAAAGTCGTATTCGTGACTGCCGTGACGTTTGACTGCCCGTCCAAGCTGTAACCTGCCCATGAGAAAGACGCATTTACCGTGAACGTCAAAGGCAGCTGCGAAAGGGTGTAGGTCGTGTTTTCTGGCGACAAAATCGAGACGCTCAAAGCAGTCTGGTCTGCAGCTTGTAAAGTCGCGACTCGCGAGTCTGCGCTTGGAGTCGAGACCTCTAGGCAACTTGCGCGGCTTGTTCCTGCGAGTAGCATCAAGCCGAAAATGAGTGTGCAAACTGATAATAGGAGAATGGGCTGCCCAGCTTTCCGAAAGGTATGCTTGATGTGTTTGGGCCTGAGGGTTTTCCACGAATTTAGATGGTTCTTGTGCGCTTCCTGTGCCAAAGAGGATCCTCCGAAGAGGGTTTTGGAATAGTTTTAAAACATTAGTGAAGTTTAGTTGTTTATACGTGTGGTGGTGTTGTCGATGAGCCAGTATCCTCTCGGAAGTGCTGAAGATCGTAAGATGCTTGCTTCCTTATCTAAAGATGAGTTGCTGGATTACTTGTTCCTTCAAGTCCGAAACCTGTGGAGAGTTGACGGACTGTATTTTCTTGGCATCGAAAAGAAATTCGGCACAATGCCTGCAACAGATATCGATGCAGGCGTGTGGGAAACTATGGCTGGAATCGAAGCGAAGAGCCTGCAGAAAATGTTCAAAGTCGAAGAAAACCCAGCCGTCGCCAAGATTATGGAACTCCTAGAAAAGTCAAGCTGGGCTCTGGATCAACCCTTCAAGACCACCCAAACAAGCAATGGGCACGCAATTCTCAGTGTAGACAGGTGCAGAACTCAAGAGACCCGCTTAAGCAAGGGACTAGAGGAGTTCCCATGTAAGCAAGTGAGGTTTGGCTACTTGAGAAATTTCGCAAAGACACTGAACCCGAAAGTTGAAGTGAAATGCCTAGTATGCCCACCCGACAAACATCAAAAAGACTCATGGTGCAAATGGGAATTTACAGTATAGATTTCGGAATTTACACCATAGTTTTGCCGTGAGCTACTTGCGTTTTCTGAAAAGCATCAAATCGTGTTTCTGGCAGACGTATTAGCGCACGCAATGCATGAAAAACTTAACAATAAAAAAGACTATTTAGGTACTTAGAGAATTCGAATCTAAATATTCAAAAGATGCGAGAAGTGGAAGCAGAGCGTAATGAGAAAGGAAGATGCCATCAAAATACTTGAGACAAACATTTATCGGGAATTAGTGAGGAATTGGTTGAAGTATTCCTTCCTTTTCATAGGTCCAGGGATTGTAGTAGGGATTGTAGTAGGATTGTTTATTCCTTTCCTCCCATTACCGACAATTACTTTGCCTCCGTCATCCCTTAAAATTGAAAACATTGTACCTTCAATTTTCACAGGCACCATAACAGCAACCAGCATCATTGTCGGCTTCTTTGCCGTTTCAGCGTACAACTTCCGTCAATGGTTGGAAAGCAGTATAGAAAAAAAAACCGACGACTTCGTTGAAGCTAGCAACTTTTACAATAGGACTAATGAGAAAAAGATTGAATTGGAAAAACTGGAGAAAGAGAATGAGAAAATAGAGGCACCAGAAGAAATCGCAAAGAAAAAAGTGGAAATTGAAGGCACATTAAGAAAATGCGAAGAGTTGAAAGAACTTGTATTACTCAACCGTGATGCCTATGCACATCAACAAGAACATCTTGGCAAGTTTTTGTTCGACTATCTTTTTGTGTCTTTTGCGCTATTGGTGGTCGAACTCGTAACCTTTCTTGCCACTGCTCTTGCTTCGTGGATTATTGGGATTTTCGTCCTTTGGAGTCTTGCTTCTTTGAACATAGTTTTCACTGGTCTCGGAGTCTTCATGAATGAGTTCATGACTTATACTGTTCACAAAGAGAGGATTTAGTTTTTGCCATTGCCATCGGTTAAATAACTGACTTTTCACCTAAACTTTACCTAAACTGCGCTCTCTCGGTGTGTGTGGGATAAAACTTTACCCCTACACAGTTTTTGGTTCTGCACGAGGTTCACCGCTTTACTATCGCAGATGCAAGCATTATGACCGCAGCGGCTAAGGCTATCCAAAAACCGTAGGTCAAGTACGCTATGTAGGTTATGTTTTCGAGTGGTAGTGGAATAAGCGTTCTAGATACAGTAATACCACTCGAGAAAAGTCCTGGCACTGGGAAACCCCAAGGGTCTATTGGCCCTTTCCAAAGCTCGCTTTGCAGTCCAACCGCGAATACGGTCATTGAAGCTAGGACAAACAATCCGCTAATAAAGACCATTCTAGTATGCTGACGTAAACCTCCTAGTAGACCTATTAGACCCCCTATGACGATGAGAACGAGGGCGACCCAGCCAAACCAGAGATTTACTTGACTTGACGGAGGTGCATTGTAAAAGCCTGGAAGGCCCGCCTTCGTTTGAAACAGGTAAACGAGCATCCAAGTTTGTGAATCAATCCCCCTCAAACTCCACGAAAATGTTACCGTCCACCAGGGCAAAGCCAAGGACACGAATGCAATAACTCCTCCAACGATGCCCAGCATATTTAATTTCGACAAGGCCTTTCTCCTACATGTTCTATGCTAGAAGTATAGGAAAAAAGCCTTTGGCGCGCGCTACCGTTAAACCATAGAAAAAAGGGGCATGCGAGAGACGTCTCCACTCAATGGTGTAAGTGGGAATTTACATATGATTCTCCGAATTTACATCCAATTTCCGCTTGCGGGCCAGCATAAGCCCATCTTTCGGGCAAAGCGCGCGATGTGGCCCCTACGAATTCTTTATGTCTACTTCTCATAAACAATACTGTGGCGAAGCTTGTGGACAAAACAGACGTTATCCTTTCGATGCTTTTGCTGGCGAACTCGCGAACTCCCTACAGAGAGCTTGCCGACAAACTGAACCTGTCTGCGAACGCAATCCACAAGAGGATACAATCTCTCATTGAAATGGGCGTCATTCGCAAGTTTACCGCCAAAATAAGCCTCACCGCCCTGCAAGCCGTCGTGGTAACCCTTTATGGAAAATCTGAGGCGGAATCCGTCGCCAACCTCCATAAGAAACTAGGCACACAGGGCTCGATATACTGGGTAACGCTCGGAGGGGGAAATTACATGATCATAGGAGCTTACTTGAAAAGTATGCAGGAAATTGGGCCCCTAGTAGAATACGTAAAGAAAGAGGCACTCATACCAAACCCTGCCATCGGCATACATTCTTCTGCGCCAACCAACCCGCGGTTCACCGCTGAGAAAACGTTGCATTCCTTGGATCTTCAAATAATCTACGCCCTCAGCAACGATTCTCGAAAGCCTATATCAGACGTGGCCGAAGAGGTGGGAGTGACGGCGAAAACTGTTCGACGCAGACTCTCCTCCATGACCAGAAATGGATTGGTCGATTTTTCAATCGAATGGTTTCCCGACACGTCCAACGACATCATCACAACAATGCAACTCAGACTCAAACCTGACGCGAACAAAAGCACAGTGGCAGGCATCTTGAAGAAATATTTTCCAAACATGCTATTCTCTTATCAGTTCATCAACATTCCGAACGAACTGTTATGTTTCGTTTGGACAAACACTATGAAAGAACTCAAAGAAGTTCAGCAACGTCTTGAAAAGGAGGAAACGGTTGCTTCAATCGTCTCGAACATTCTTTACACGGGCTACATATTTGAAACTTGGAGAGACGAACTCGTCCGCCCGCACGTTCCTCCGAAAGCAGAAAAAAAAGACTGACGGAAAATGTCCCTTTTGTCAACCTAGAGGGCTTAAAATCAGTCGTCGGGCGCCCATTTTTCTACTCATTTTCACCACAGCTCATTGACATACAACTAAATCCAGCGAATTCCAAGCTTAGAACAGAGAGTGAAAAAGATGAAAGAACCGGAAATAGTCATTGAGAACCTAACCAAAAAGTTTGAAGACGCCACTGCTCTCGACTCTCTGAGCCTCGAAATTGAAAAAGGCGAACTTTTCGGTTTGCTTGGACCCAACGGCGCAGGAAAAACGACTCTGATAAAAGTGCTTTGCGGTCTCCTTGAGCCAACAAACGGTTCAGCGAACGTTGCAGGCCACGACACCCGAAAAGAAGCTGCCAAAGTCAAGGAACTCATAGGAGTCTGCCCCCAAGATGCGACCGCGTATTCGTTTCTTACTGGAAGAGAAAACGTGGAACTGTTCGGAAACCTTGAAGCCCTCCCTAAAGAGAAACTGAAGAAGAACACGGATGAACTACTCGAAAAAATGAGTCTCACAGAAGACGCGGATCGACGCCTCGGAAAATACAGCGGAGGAATGAAGAGAAGAATAAACCTCATAATAGCGTTGGTCCACGATCCCGAGATAGCTTTTCTTGACGAACCAACAGTGGCAATGGACCCGCAGAGCCGTCACGCAGTCTGGGATTTCACTAAAGAACTCGAGAGAAAAGGCAAGACCATCATTCTGACGACACATTACATGGAAGAGGCACAGGAACTCTGCGACAGAGTTGGAATAATAGACCATGGAAAACTCATCGCCCTGGGAACGCCGAAACAACTAATGGACAAGTATCAGGCAAAAAACCTCGAAGAAGTCTTCATCCAACTGACCGGACGAAACATCAGGGAGGAAATCTAAAATGAATCTCCAAAGAGTTTCTGCCCTCGTCAAGAAAGACCTCAAGAGACTGATCAGAGAACCCTCAGCCCTTTTCATGATCATACTCTTCCCAATAATGCTCACGCTGGTCTTCGGCCTCGCCTTCGGCGGCATCGGAGGAAACCAAACAGCCATCTACCAAATAGGCCTCGTCAACAACAATCCACCTAACCAAAGCCAAAATTGGACCCAACACTTCATCGGAAATCTCACCAGCATCGAAATCCTGAAGATCCAACCCTATCCCGACAACACCACCGCACAAAACGACCTAATCCAAGGAAAGATATCGGCCATAATCATAATCCCACAAGATTTTTCACAAAGCTGTGACTCCTTCCAGAGCGCGCCAAGTGACCCGAACCTTTGGACCAACACGACCCTCCAAATATACGTGGACGCCGGCTCAATGTTCGCAACACAAGCAATAACGCCCCTAATCCAGCAAGCTTTAGCCGCAACGATCACTGACCAGCAAACAAAGTCAACTTCGACAGCCATCCAGATAAGCAGCCCCTCGCTGGTTCAAGCCAGCAAAACGACAGCATTCGAATTCATGATGCCCGGCATATTTGCCTTCGCCTCAATCTTCCTCACCATGATAGTCGCACAGTCCTTCACTCTTGACAGAGACTCGGGACTGCTAAGAAGAATCAACGTCACGCCCACAACGGCCACCGAGTTCATGTCAAGCCAAGCCATCTCCAACATGATTGAAGCCCTCATCCAAGCTGCCGTCGTCTTCACAATGGCCTTTGCTGTCGGCTACCGCCCAAAAGGCGACATCGCCACACTCGCGTTGGCTTTCGTCCTAGTACTGATCTTCTCCCTGTGCAACGTTGGTTTCGGTCTGATAACCGCAACGCTGGCCAAGTCGCCCGGAGCAGCAACAGGCATCGCATTCCTCTTTATAATGCCCCAAATGTTCCTCGGCACATTCGTCGGAGCATCGCTGTCCGCATCAGCACAATCCGTAAGCAAATTCGTCCCGAGTTACTACGTCACAGACGCGTTGACATCGCTCTTCCTGAGAGGAGCACCGTTGGGAAGCCCATCGGTACTGCTCGATCTGGCAGTCACTATAGCATGCAGCCTAGCGGTCTTGATGATCGGAGTAATCCTCTTCAAGAAATACGGAAAAGCCTAGGTGAATCAGTTGAGAAGGGCACGTAAAATAGACGCTCGTTCTCTTCAAGAAGAGGCGAATAAGTCTGAAGACAAGGAAGCTTTTGCAGTTCTGACAAGGATCCGAGATTTCAGAGTCGGCGTGGGAGCAAGGCTGGAGTCTCCCTCAAAACCCATTTTCTTTATAGAGATTATTGCAAGCCTATGCGCTGACCGCTCAGTTGTGAACCTGAATTCTCTCGAAAACAAACTGCTCATACTGAGGAAGCTGAATGAAAGAGGATACGTATTGACCTGTGAAGAAGATGAAGCCATCTCATGCGAGCTCGCTGCTCCGTCAGAAAACTTGACCTTGGAATATGAGGCAGCAATTCTCATAATAAACAAATACTTGGACTGAAGGACAGCGCGCACTAATTTGGCAAGACTTTAGGTTTTCAGGAATTTTCCGTTCTTGTAGAAGAGGTTGTCGTCTGCGTAGATTTCTCCGCCTTTCTTCATGTCCTTTAGAATATCCCAGTGAAGTGCAGATTGGTTCTTTCCGCCTGTTGCAGGAATCGGGTTGAGTCCCAGAGCCATGTGGATTGTCCCTCCCATTTTCTCGTCGAACAGCATGCTCTTCGTGAATTTTGTTATCCTGTAGTTTGTGCCTATGGCTGTTTCGCCCAGTCGTTTTGCGCCTTCAATTTTCAGAAGCTGCTGAAGAAGGTCGTTTCCTTTCTCGGCTGATGCCTTCACAACTTTTCCTGCCTTGAAGGTTAGCCTTATGTCTTCGATTTCTCTGCCTCCGTAGATTCCGGGAAACGTGAAACGGACGGTACCGTTTGTCGAGTTTTCGATTGGTGCTGTGAAAACCTCACCGTCTGGCATGTTCCAAGTTCCATGGCAGCTTATCCATTTTCTTCCCTTGACTTTGAAGGATATGTCGGTGTCTTGGCCCACGATTCTGATTTTGCTGGCTTTGTCTAGGAAGGCACAGGTTTTTTCCTGCTCCTTCTGAACCTTCTTCCATTCAGATAGTGGATCAGGCTTGTCAACCATGCAGCTGCTATAGACAAATTCCTCGTACTCTGGAAGCGACATTGCAGCTTCCTGCGCCTGAGAGCTTATTGGAAATGGGAGACCTGTCCACCTGTATTTTCCTTCTGCCTCGCGCCGGAACAATGTCTTGCTTATTTCCGCTCCTGCGGCACGGCGCGTCTTGATTCTGGCAGGATCGATGTTTGTCAGTCCTTTCGGGCTGGGTTCGCAAAATATGCCAATGCTGACGTCGATATTTTCCGCAATGAACTTTTCCACAGGAGGCACATATTTGAGTTGATGCTCTTTGGCAGTCTTGTAGAAACTGTATTCGGTTTCGAGACGTGGATAAATCACAGGGTAGGCGTCGCACAGCAGGCATTCCTTGTAAAGCTCCTGAATGAGCGGAAACGCCGCGGCGCTCCCTCGAATTATCACGTTTTCTTTAGGCTTCAACCCGACACTGTAATGAACACACAACTTTGCCAATTTCTCAATTCGCGGGTCCACCATTGATTTTCACCGTTGAAAGAACAATATTGAAGTAACCGAATTAAAAGGCTTGTTGATAACCTCCCCTTGCGCGCACGTATTTTCAATGGCCGATTTGCGCGAAAAAGTAAATGCTGAACTGACCATAATGAGTTCACATGAGCTATCAGAGCTAAAGCGAACACAACAAAATTCTTTTTAAGAATTCGCAACTTTTCTTAAATGTGGGTGACGAGTTTGAAAGAACTTGTCGTCAGAAGCCAATCTTTTGGACAGAAGCAGAAGATTCCTCGAAAGTACACTTGCGACGGTGACGATGCCAATCCCCCTTTAGAGATTGAACAACTGCCTTCAGAAGCGAAGTCAATGGTCTTGATTATTGATGATCCTGACGCGCCGAGCGGGACGTGGGACCATTGGGTCGTCTGGAACATTCCTCCAACTGACAAAATTGAAGAAAACACGGTGCCAGGGATAGAAGGCACGAACAGCTTTGGAAAACACTCTTACGGAGGTCCCTGTCCCCCCTCTGGAACACACCGATACTATTTCAAAGTCTACGCTTTAGACGCAGAGCTGAAACTTGGTTCAAACTCTAAAAAGAAAGATGTCGAAAAAGCCATGCAGAATCACATCCTAGTTAAAGGCGAACTCATAGGCCTCTACAGCAGAGAATGAACGCGGTGACTTTTCTATGAACTCTTGCTGATTTTTGCCACAGCTACAGAGCCGTTTATGACACTACTGTTGAGAAAAGTGAGTTCTCTGCCAGAGTCCAGCTGAATCTTCGTATAGAATGACGTGAGCTCGCTGACGACGCCTTCTTGATTGAGATACGTCGTGAAGACTCGGTCGCCTTGAGAGTAGGGCAGCCTGCGTCGCACGATTTCATCAGAAGCTGGAAATGTCGTTACCACCACCCCGCCCTGCATGATGGCGGTGTTTGGAATGACCACTAGGCCTCCTATGTCATTCCGTATTCTCGTCACCATCGCCGTTATTTCTTCTACCTTTCCTGGAACGTTATTCACCACTACGGTGTCGCCAACGCTGAAGGGGCGCGTCATGAGCACCAGCGTTCCAGCAAGAATATTGCCCACGAATGTGGAAATGACGATTCCTATGACGATCGAGGCGATGCCTCCGCCCACAAGTAATGTGGTCGGTGAAACCTGGAATATGTCGAGTGAAGAGAAAAGCACCACGATGCCCACAACCAGAATCATGAAGAATTGGAAGACCAAGGCCAGATGGACACCGACGTGTTTTGATAGAAGCGGTTTGGAACGCCTGATGAAAAATACGATGATGAGGCCGAAGGAGACAACTATAAGGGTTCTAACAGTCTCGTGAATCAACATGGTAGTCGTTTCTGCTGGAAACAACTGGTCAATGGCGAACACTATGCTCGCACCTACGGCTATCAAAATGATGATAATCAGTGCCAGCCTCTTGATGGAACTTATTAAGTCAGCCAATTCTTCTCACTCCAAACACAGCAATCATGCTGATCCTGTTCTATAGTTTTTCCCTCGGACTAAGGCCTATCCTGCTGGCCGTTGCACCCATGAACCGAGCACGGTATAGATATTAAGTTTGAGCAACATTAGTCTGGGCTATATCAGCCTCTGCTGGGAAGCCTTCGACGTATGAGCGCCTTGATCAGGAGATACTTCACGTCGCTTGTCGTGGTCCTGAGCATAATCCTAGGTTTTGCTCTTCCACAGGTTGGAGGCCTCTGGAGCGGCGCGCCCTACCTGACTCTGCTGCTGATGTTCTTGATGTTTTTTGTCACGCTGAGCATAGAACCGAACGATGTAACACGCGCAGCCAGCAGCTATCCAGTCATACTCGTGGGCTTGTTCACAGCGTTTGCTCTACTGCCCGCGCTGGCACTTTCCACAAGACCCATTTTCCCGGAGATAATCTACGCCGGAACCATGCTTGCCCTCTGCTGCCCTTCTGCAATCGTTTCTTCCTTCTGGACCAAAGTTTTCAGAGGAGACATCGCCACCGCACTGGTCATGAGCATAGTCACGAACTTGCTTTCGATAGTTACGATACCCGCGACGATGCTCATCGCCGTCGGCACGGTCCTCAATATCCCCGTTACAAGCATGATGCTCAACCTGGCAGAAATAATCCTGATTCCCATGACCGCATCCTTTCTGCTGAGGAGATACGTTCACCTGGACTGGAAAAGATTCAGCGGTTACGGCTCCAGAGTGGAGCTAGGCATACTCGTCCTTATAATATGGGGATCCACCGCCTCCGGAGTCGAACCCGTGAGAAACAACGTTTCACAATTTGCCTACCTGAACATTCTGATGCTGGGAATATTCACAGTTGCCTTCGCTTCAACACACTTTCTCACGATCGGATTCGGACACAACAAAGCAATATCAATCGAGATTTCAACGATTGTAAAGAATGCGGCTCTTTCATTGGTCATAGCTCGAGCCACCTTTCCTAACGACCCACAAATACTTCCTCCGTTAATCGCAAACCTCATTGCCCAGAACCTTTTCCTTTTTCCAGCAAAGGCAATAACAGAGAGGATAGCGGCACACACTGCCAAGGGTCATGAGATGGACCGAAGAGAGCAACGCCCCAATGAAACATCGGCTCGACCGTAAGCACTGTAAAAGAAGCCTCGGAATAATCATATATCGACTGCTTGCCATACTGTTGAAAGATTCGTATGAAAACCAAACTCATCTACGTCGGAATAAGAGTTACAAACCTGCAGAAATCCATCGATTTTTACACGAAAGTTCTCGGCATGAGCGTTAGAGGCCGAGGAAATGTCGACCAAACCAAAGGCGAAACCGTTGGGCTTGAAAGCGAAAAGGACGGTTTCCTGCTGGAACTGAACTACTACGAAAAAGACAGCCCGTTTAACACAAAATACATCGTTGGAGAAGGATTAGATCATCTCGCCTTCAAAGTTGACAACCTGGAGAAAGCCCTGGAAGAAGCGAAGAACGCTGGACACAGAACCATCCTAGAAATTAAAGCAGACGGCAGCAGATGGGCCTACATAGAAGACCCTGACGGAATCTGGATAGAACTCTTCTAGAACTATCCTGCACATCTGCGAATAGAAGAACAGTAACCCAAATCTTGGTCACTGCTGTAAAGTTTCAGGCAGGATTAGTAGACCGCCAGAATTTTCCCAAAGTATAGTGTGTGATAATCGCCTTTCGAGTAGAAGCGCGTCGTGACATCTGCCGGAACGATGTCAGGCTTAACCTCGAGTCTGTACAAGACTTTGCACTCGTAATGAATCTTGCACTCCTTTATCACGGGCGTCTTCACCTTCTTTCCCTTCGCGAGGTTCAAACTGCACTCCGCGAATTTGTCGTGTTCCCTGCCGCTGACCTCACCACAATGGGCCACAATCTTGTCTAATCCTTCTCCGGGCACGTTCACCGTAAACTCATCGCTGTCCTCAATAAACTCGTGCGTAAACCGTGAATGTCTCACAGCCGCGAGAAAGATTGGCATTCCCCAGAAAACCCCCACGAAGCCCCAGCCAATCGTCATAACATTGCACTTTCCGCTTTTCTTCGCTCCGACCAGTAGACAGCCTGGATCTTCCAGCTTCGCCAATGTTTCGGGAACGAAATCGTTAACCTTCACGCTCATGTTGCTCACCATAAATCCTCTGTTCTTTCCATCGTTCTAGAGTGGTTTTCCACATTTAATGCATTTTGGCCCGATGGGCGGCTGAACAGTGTGACATTTCTTGCATTCTACTACCAATTGGGCTCCGCAGTTTTGGCAGTAGTCGCCGAAGAAAGTGGGTTTCCCGCATTTCGGGCAGTTGATGGAAAGAGAAAGACCGCAGTTGCTGCATCGCACCCAGCCAGTCTGGATCGGTGTACGACATTTGGGGCATCTGGTTTCGAGCGGGTTCACTTTGCCACACATAGGGCACACGTTTGAGTTTGGAGGAACAAGTTGACCGCAGTATTTGCACGGTTTTTTGAATCCTGACAACGCTATCACTGTCAGCAGTGCTTTGCTGGCACTCGAGTAATATAGTTTTCATTCGCCGCAGGTGCAGAAATAAACTTTTATTAAAAAGTAATGGACGATAGCAATGCTGAGAACATGAGTAAATCTAGGAACTTCAAACTTTTCATCGGCGGCACATGGGTTGATTCGTTCTCGGGTGAAACTTTTGAGAGCGACAATCCAGCTCGGCCAAACCAGATTCTGGGAACATTTCAAAAGGGATGCAAAGAGGACGTGCACAGAGCCGTAGAGGCTGCCGAAGAGGCCTCCTTGGGATGGAGCGAAACGCCAGCGCCGAGAAGAGGGCTAGTGCTCCTCAAAGCTGCCAAGATGCTCCGCGAAAACAAGAACCAGTTAGCGAAAAAAATGACCATGGAGATGGGAAAGGTCATCCAGGAATCAAGGGGGGACGTTCAAGAGGCAATAGACGTGACAGAGTACATGGCTGGGGAAGGCAGGCGACTGTTCGGGTTTACAACCCCATCTGAATTGAGAAAGAAACTGTGTTTTACCACAAGGATTCCTGTCGGCGTCTGTGGGCTCATAACGCCCTGGAATTTTCCCATAGCCATTCCCGCTTGGAAAATAATGACAGCGCTGATATGCGGGAACACCATCGTATTCAAACCCTCATCTGACACGCCGCTTTGTGCAACACGACTCGTGGAAATCATGGAGAAAGCAGGATTGCCCAATGGCGTGTTGAACATGGTCACGGGCTCGGGAGACGATGTGGGAATGACCATTGTGAAACACGAGAAAGTCAGGGCCATCTCTTTCACGGGACACAGGGACACCGGCGCAGCGATTCTGAGAGAAGCCGGCCTCAAGAGAGTCGGCTTGGAAATGGGTGGAAAGAACGGCATCATAGTCATGGACGATGCTGACTTGAACCTTGCTACAGACGGAGTGATCTGGGGCGGGTACGGAACAACGGGGCAAAGATGCACCGCAGCCTCTCGCATAATAGTGCATGAAAAAATCAAAGACAAGTTTGAGAGAATGCTCGTTAACAGAATAAGAAAACTCAAGCTGGGTGATGGGCTTAAACCGAAAACTGATGTCGGCCCCCTGATAAACAGGGCTGCCCAAGAAAAAAGCGCCAAATACGTTGAAATTGGAAAAAACGAAGGAGCCAAGCTCTTGGTAGGCGGAGAAATCCCCACCATGGACGGGTTTTTCTTTGAGCCAACCCTGTTCACGGATTGCAGCATTGAAATGAGAATCGCTCAAGAAGAAATATTCGGCCCCGTCGTCTCCATAATCTCCGTTAGAAATCTAGACGAAGCGATAGATGCAATCAATTCCGTAGAGTACGGCTTAAGCTCTGCAATTTACACGAAAGACATAGGAAGGGCATGCGAAGCCATCACCAAAATAAAGGCGGGGCTGACTTACATCAACTCGAGCACCATCGGATCAGAAGTACACCTCCCCTTCGGAGGAATGAAACACACGGGCACTGGAACGAGGGAAGGCGGAATCGAAGGAATAAACGAGTTCTCCGAAACCAAGACAGTTTACATCGATTACTCTGGCCAGTTGCAAAGAGCACAAATTGATATAGAGTAGCGCGCATGCCTATTCCGAAATTGCATTGCTTGTGCGTGAAGTGGAAAGAATCGAGTGTTTGCCGTTAGAGAAGGTGTGCTGTTTTGTTTTTACGACCGCGACCTAAGCCAACGAAATCGAGCGAAAGGTTGAAAGACCTATGAGCGACGCATGTTTTGCCCGAAATCATATTTGGATCATATCGTAGACCGAGGGGGGAGGCCGTCAGCGCACAAAGAACTCTCGTCCTCCTCAAGAACAAAATCAGAAGCACACAATCAAAGCCGTAACCCTCTGAACTGCGATTCTTTTGAACGAGCAGCTGAAGAAACTTCAGAACCTGGGAGCAAGAACTAGGCGTGAATTTGCTGGCATATGGTAACCACGCGGTTGAAAATAGACACAGTCAATCGGCTTTTCTTCTTGCTACTCTTTCAATTCATAAACTGTTTCGAAAGACCTCCAATACCCTGAGTATTCTCGTTCAAAAAGGCGCGCAGCGATACTGCATGGCCACAGTCACATAGGCTTAAGTTGGCTGTGCACAGAATTACTCTAATGATGAGGAGGTGATTTGTTTTATGCCTCAGTACGCCGTCATTGGTAGTCATCCACCGAACATTTGTCCTATGTCGAACAAGACCGTGCGAGCGTTCGCCAAGAAGGTCTATGCGCAACTTCCCAAACTGGCTAAGCGGTACGATGTTAAGGTGCTGTTGGACGTTCATCTTGACCCTAGTCACAAGGCGTTCATGTTGTTCGAAGCTCCTAACGCCGAAGCAGTCAGAGATTTGCTCTTCATGGCAGGGTTCGGGCATTTCCTGGACATCGAATTCTATCTTGTCACACCGATACAGGAAATCCTTGCACACGTTGACGACATGCCCACTCTGTTCTAAACTCTCGTGAAGCGCCCGCCTTAAGTCTCGGCGGACGCGCTATTTTTATTAATACAGAAGAACAGGTTATAGGCTATGTACGTCAGTCATGTGTTCCTTTGCGATGCAAGCTCTGTCGAGGATTGTGTAAAACGCAGACTTTTCACTTGTACAGGCGAGAAGGTTCAGATTGTGAGCGAAATGGAAGTGGGTTCACTCGTGTTTCTTTTCAACATGGATTCGAACACGCTGGTAGGCCCATTCACTGCAACAGGTTCATCAGGGGCCGGCATGGAGCCGGGGGGTTGGAGAGAAGTTATTGACCCACACGGGACAAATGCGGGCATTGGAGTTGAATGGGAAGATTTGCATGAGTTAAAGAACGCTCAGGACATGTTTCCCTTCCTGAAGGACATAAACGTATGCAAACTCTCTCACATTCAAACTCAAGGCCTGCTGAACGCCCTCAAAGAAGCCCCTCCGTTCAACATGAAACAAGGCTCAGCTCCTGCTGGCGCGCAAGACTGAAATCATTCAGCACAAACAATTGTGAATGGCAACGTCAGCGGCGGGGCACAAACGTCGAGATTAGCGCGTGCTTGATTTCCATTGGCTCAGATGAAGCGTCTTGGATCCGTGTCGATGTCCACTATCGCAGGGCTGGATGTTGAGAGAGCCTCTTTGACTGCGCCTTCGAGATCCTTCGGTTCCGCCACTTTGATTCCGACTGCTCCGCAGTTTTGGGCAAAGTCTGCGAAGTTGCAGTCGAACAGGTCAGTTTGCCAATTCGGGTAGTCTTCGACCTTTTGTTCCTGCATTATCATGCCTAACTGTTTGTTGTTGAAAACAAACACTTTGATGGGCATCTTGTGCTTGACCACGGTGAGGAAGTCTCCCATAACCATTGCAAGGCCTCCGTCTCCTGTGATGCAAACAATCTGCCTGTTCGGATAGGCGATCGCTGCTGCCATAGCGCCTGGCAGTCCGAAGCCCATCGTAGCCAAGTAGCCGGACATGACCATTTTCTGCGTTTTCTTCATCCAGAAGTTTCTTCCGAACCACCAGCAGTTTTCGCCGGTATCAAGCGATATTACGGCGTCGCTGGCAATCAGCCTGTTCAACACCTTGATTATGTACTGTGGTCTTATGGGCTTCTTCGAAGGATCGGCTTCTTGTTCCAAGAGCTCCAGCCACTGTCTTTTCAACCTTCGGATTTCTGCGAAGTATTCATCGTTCTTTTTTTCTTTCACTGCATCCGCAAGCCTCGGAATGAGCAGTGCGCTGTTGCCAAGCAGACCGACTTCTACGGGATGCCTCTTCGCTATCATCAGCGGGTTAATGTCTATCTGCACAGTCTTCTTTTCAGGTATGCTCGTCATCTCGGAAAAAGACGAACCGATCACAATGAGAATATCTGATTTCCGAACCAGCTCCGCCGCCGACGTTGACCCGATTCCCCCATGGCTTCCAACGTAGAGTTCATTGTCTTCATCAACAACTCCTTTTGCGCGAAACGTCGTCACGATCGGCGCCGTTATCTTCTTGGCCAGCTCCAGCAGGCTCTCTCCATGCCCCATCGCTCCGAACCCGGCTATTATTGCGGGTCGTTTCGCGTCGTCAACTGTCATCGCGGCTTTTTCCACGAGCTCGTCACACTGAGAGAACCCTAGGTTCGGCATTCTGCCCTCAAACGGCAACGTGTTCGTCTCATAAGGCAGTTTTTGCACATCGTTTGGTATTCCGATGTGAGCGACTCCTCTTTCAAGCAGCGCGTGCTTCACGGCCAGGGTTGCGAGTGTCGTTGTCTGGTCTTCAGACATCAGTATCTTGTTGAAGACGCAAATGGGCTCAAAAAATGAGTACTGGTCAATCTCCTGTATCGAGCCCGGCCCTATCATTTGTCTCGCGACCAATCCTGTCAACGCCAGCACCGGAGAGTGATCCAGGCTTGCATCGTACAGCCCAGTTGCCAGATTCGTGGCCCCAGGGCCGGAAACACCGAGGCAGGCGGCTATGTTCCCAGTCAATTTTCCATAGGCCGAGGCCATAAACGCTGCGGTCTGCTCGTGTCTCACCTGGATGTATGTTACTTTGGCATTGTTTCTGATGGCTTCCAAGACGCCCAAGGTCGATGTTCCAGGTATCCCGAAGATGTACCTGACGCCCCAAGCTGCAATCTGTTCTATCAAAACGTCCGAAACCGTAGTCCCTGCTCTTTTTTCAGCCACTTCTTCTGATAGGAGGATGAATGCGCTCTTCGGCGCCCCACAGACGGGGCACCTCCAATAATCAGGCAAATCAGAAAATTTTCTGTCTCCCTTCGTTTCATCGTAGACGTAATTGCAAACGGTACATCTGAACCTTGCCATAAAAGAATCCTGCCGTATAATACTGCGATTAGAGCTTTGCCGTTGCCTCCTTATTTGTCTTGTCGGTGCAGTCTGGACGCAGGAAGAAGGCTACAAAAAGACTCTGCACACAACCACCGCAATTGTTATCAAGCAAAACTCGGGCTTATTCTTGGTGGTGATGTTTTGAGCTCAAAACACAGAACGTTCAAGAAGAATTTTGAGACCGAGCTGCGCGTCGACAGCATCAGATTGCCCTTGAATCATTTCATGCAGGAAACGTTGGCTAACATGATGATAGGATTCGTGAAAACTCTGAAACAGGTTGAAGGAGAAACTCCGACGAGTCTGGAGATAGGAATAAAGAAGCTTCCGAAGCAGGTTGAAGTGGACGCCCACACCTACCCTTAACTCACTTGATATAAACTTCATTCGTGCTTTTTCGGAAAGACATCCCGTATTTTTCTTAATCTTTGTGTCCCATCAACCAGTAGCACGACTTTAGGGCATGGGGAACGATTGAGAAGTGCGCGATGCGCTGGTCTCTTCTCTTTTATTCTGGAATTGGCTCTCAGGCTTTTACGAGCTTAAACCCTATTTTCGTTCCCATCTTGAGGCTGTAGGCAAGTTCTATTATCATGATGGCCATGGGTTCCAAGTATCGGGCGCTTTTGAGGGGACCCACATCCACGGGTTCGAAACCAATGTCGCGCGATAATCCCATGACGACTTGTTTAGCCATTTTGTCATTGCCAGCAATGAATGCTGTGAGTTGCTCTTCGCCAACTCTTCCAGTGCTCTGGTTTTGAGAGAATACGGTGTTGAAGGCTTTGACAACCCGGCTCTTGGGCAAGAGTTTTTGCAGTTCTTCTGCTGCGGAAGTTGTGAAACCCACTGCCAAATTCCCGTTCTGGTCGAGTGCGTTGGTGACATCTACGAGCACTTTTTCGTTCGCGGCTGGACCAATTTCTTTTGCGGCGTCTCCAGATGCGTGGTAGGGGACTGCGAGGATGATCACGTCTCCCCACTCTGCGGCTTCTCGAACGGGCTCTTTTGGGTCTCTGTGCCCAAACTTTATTTCATGCCCAGCTCGCTTCAAACCGAGGGCAAGAGCCTTTCCAACGTTGCCCTCGCCTATTATTGCTATTTTCATGGTTTAGACTCCCTTTTGAATTGGTACATTTTTCGGTTTTTCTCGTCCGTTTGCTGTCAGTATTAAGCATCTATTTGTATTTCTGCTTATGTGGCTGCAAAGTAGCTGGTACGCTCAAGCACATAGCTCCGTGAATAGACTTAAATCCATTTGCAGGAGGAGTTTATTGTGAAACAGCATGTTTGAATTGGCTGGAAAAACTGCCCTCGTAACGGGAGCTGCCAAGCGTATAGGGAAGGCCACAGCTGTCGGATTGGCGAAACAGGGTTCCAACGTTATTATCCATTATGACAGGTCCGAAAGTGAAGCGGAGGAGTTGCGTAACGAAATAGTTGAGCTTGGTGTCAAGTCGTGGCTTGTGAAAGCTAATCTGAGGGATTCTGAATCTTGCAAGCTGTTGATCGAAGAGTCTCGCAGAATGGCCGGAGCAATTGACGTGCTCGTTAACAACGCCTCTGTTTTCTCTGCAAGCGACGTATACAACGTTAAGCTTGAAGACATCGAGGTTGAAATGCTAACAAATGCTTGGGCGCCTTTTCTGTTGACCAGGCATTTCTCTGAAAAAACCGAAGGTGGCAAAGTAGTCAATATTCTGGACACTAGGGTTGCCGGGTATGACTTCAATCACTTCGCGTACTATCTCAGCAAAAAAATGCTCGAAATCCTGACAAAATCGATGGCGCTGAAGCTGGCGCCTCGAATAAGCGTTAACGGTGTAGCACCAGGACTCATTCTTCCTCCTGAAGGCATGGACTACACTTATCTGGAAGAGAAGAAGGATACGGTCCCGCTGAAAAAGTACGGTTCTCCTTCGGACATAGTAGAAACGGTTCTGTTCCTTCTCAAAAGCGATTTTATCACTGGGCAGGTAGTTTACGTCGATGGGGGAAAGAATTTGATCCAGACCATTGAGGGTTTGTGACAGTTTGGGAAGGTCTTGCTCATGGAAAAGAGAAGTGAACTGAAGATGGATAAGATTCTCATCAAAGATCTGCGTTTGAGATGCATCATAGGAGTCAACGAGTCTGAGCGCAGAGAAAAGCAGGATGTGACCATCAACATTGTCATCTGGTCAGATTTGGCCGAACCGGCAAAGATGGACAACATTGACAAAACTGTTGACTACAAAGAAATAGCCAAGGGCGTCATAAAGCTGGTGGAGGGTTCAGAGTTCCGCCTTGTTGAAACGTTAGCAGAAAGAATAGCAGGGACTTGTCTGGACCACGCGAGGGTCAAAAAAGTCAGGGTAACGGTTGAGAAGCCCGGTGCGCTTAGGTTTGCCAGAAGCGTTGGAGTAAGTATACTCAGAAAAGCGGATTAGCGGTTCAGCCATGACCGTGGCTTTTCTTTCCTTAGGTTCTAACATCGAGCCGGAAAAAAACCTGCTCGAAGCGGTGAGGCTCCTGTCTCACAAAGTCAAGATACTGAAGGCGTCAAAGGTTTATCTCACGAAGCCGTTGCAGCAAAGACTCCAGCCCGAATATTACAACTGCGTCCTAAAAATCGAAACGGACATCGAACCTCGCAAGTTGAAATTTGACGCTCTGAGAACTATTGAAGCAGAATTGGGGAGAAAAAGGACTCAAGACAAGTTTGCCTCTAGACCAATAGACATAGACTTAATCCTCTACGGAAACCTTGCCCTTTCAACGAAAGATATGACAATTCCGGATCCAGAAATTCAAGAAAGAGCCTTTTTGGCCATTCCATTATTTGAAATTGAACCCGACTTGGTGCTGCCGATCACAAATGAGCCGATCAGAGAGCTAGCTGCCAGATTTAAGAAGCCCAAGATTAAGGAGCTGAAGTGTTTCACTGAGACTTTGCAGAGTCTGGTCAAAGGTTTAGGCGTGTAGGATTTTCAGTGCTTCCTCTTTCGTCGATGGGTGTCTTTCAAAGTTACCTCTTATAGCGCTGGAAACAGTTTGCACATGGTGTGCGCGCGGTCCACGCATTTCCATGCACAAGTGCCGTGCCTTGATCAAGACAAGTACTCCTCTTGCCTTTAGTTTCTCGTACAGGTAATCGGCAAGTTGTTTTGTCAAATCTTCCTGAACCTGGGGTCTAGAAGCGAAGTATTTCACGACGCGCGGAAGTTTTGACAGACCGACGATTTTTTCGCCGGGTATGTAGGCAATCGAGACTTCTCCGAATATTGGCAACAAGTGGTGGGCACAGAGGGAGTAGAAGGGTATCCGCTTTATGGCCAGTATGTCGCGATAGCCCGGGTTGTCAAAAAGCGTGATTCTGGGCTCGCTGGTCTTGGCCAAACCCGAAAAAATTTCTATGTACAGGGCTGCTACCCTCTTAGGAGTGTTTCTGTACATCTCGGATTTCTTGTCTATCTCGAACTCGTCTAGGATTGATCTAACGGAGTTTTCGATTCTTTTCAGGCATCCTTCGTCTTTCATAGTCATTCACTGTTCCGCCTGCAAATCTTGGTCAATGTTCCAAACGAGGGATTTCTATCTTCCTATTCTATCCCAGTTCGATCTCATCAATTCTTGATGCGAGGACAAAATCGTTCTCCGACAAGCCTTTGACGGCGTGGGTCGATAGAGTGAGTTTTACGTTGTTCCAACCCCACAGGAGAATGTCAGGATGGTGATTCTCTGTTTCTGCAATGTCTGCGACTTTGTTGATAAACTCGATGGCTTGTCTGAAATTGTTGAGCTTGTAGTTTTTTTCTATTGCATTATTGACCAGCTTCCAGTTCTTGACCTGTTTGAGATGTTTTTCTGCCTCTTCTCTTAACGTTGACTACACCTTCTTTGAAAGCCCTTTACACTTTTCTTGAGGCGCAAAATGCGTCTACGAGACGAGTACGCCGACCAGTTTGACTCTCTCGAGTGTTTCTTCCCCGTGCGGTGCGTTGGCCATCTCCTCAGTCAGGTCCTTTCCAGCCCCATGCTCACCTTGATGGTCTCCGTCTATCCACAAATAGTTGTCGGAAACATCGTAGACCTTACCTTTGTAGGCTATGTAGGCTGGCTTTCCATCTTTACCATCGTATTTCTTCAACTCTTCCAACGTGAACTTCTTTTCAGCGCCTTCCAAAACAACACCACGCATTCAAACGGAGCAGCAGGATATTTGAAACTTGTGGAACCCGCACGCGGCGAGTTTGTCTTGACCGAGAGGATATTTCCATGTGCAATGGCTTGATTCTCAGTTGCATCCATGATCTCGATCCTGCACATTTTGGCCCACGATTGTCTCTTAGCACACGCGATTTTTCTGCCAGTCTCTAGGTGTTTACGAACGCGCATTCGCGCGCGCTCATCTCAATTGAAGCTGCTGGCCAAGGGGCTTGATCAGCTTTTAAGCATGCTTCAATGTTATTCGCGGGCGACTGGCGAGTTATGCTTTTTTCAGAAAAAAGTTCAGTGCAACTGCTTGGTTGTGTTCTTCATCTTTTGCGGAGTAAAGAAGCGTTATCGTTCCATGCTCTTTCTCTTTCTCTTTGACCTTGTTCACAAGTTCTTTCTTGGTCCTTAATTCAGCCTCATACTTCGTTTTGAACCCTTGCCACTTTTCGGGGTCATGAGAAAACCAGTTGCGCAAATCATCGCTTGGCCCAATTTCCCGCAGCCACAAATCTATCTTTGCCTTATCTTTCGATATTCCTCTGGGCCACAATCTGTCGACGAGAATTCTGAAGCCATCTTCCTTGGTCGGCTGCTCATAAATTCTTTTAATCTTTATCATTTTCAGCCCTCCGCCTTGGGCCGTTAAGCTGACTGGCGTGTGTCCGGGCTTGATTTCATTTTGTGCGCGTTACGACTATTTTGTCTGATGTAGTTGCGGAACCAGTTCTTGTCCAGTTCATTGAAGTTCGCCAAGCGTCTGCAAAGCTTTTTTGCGTAAGTGCAAGCAGGCTGGCGTTGTTTGTGCAGAGGCAAGGGCTTTCTGCAAAGTCTGTCTCAGTTGAGGTATCTATCAGTATTTCCTTGTTGTCTGCAATCAGGTAGTGTGTTTGGAGCCCACTGTATTTCAGTTCGAGTGATTTGCCGGGTGATATTTGTTCTTCTATGAACCTAGGGAGGGTATCGTCTTCTTGCGGCATTTCAGTCAGCAGGTTGATATGAACGCCTTTTTTAGTGGATTTTTTGAGCAAATCAGAGAAGAAGAACATGAATTTTGCCAGTTTTTTTCTCGAGGCCGCTATGCTGATTTCTTTTTGGGCATTTCCGATTAAGGCAGCAGTTTTGCTCATTATTGCGTTTTTTTCTGAGACTAGGGAGAACTGTGATTCGTTTTCTTCAGGCGTGGTTTTCCAGTCTTTTTCCTTGAGGTGCTTCAGGAAAGCCTCTGCATCAGCATTCAATACGGATAGTTTTCTCTCCGCTTCCTCGTGCTGCTTCTTGATTAGGAGTGAGAAGGCATCTTCGACTGCTATGGCTTTGATTTTTTCAGGAGTGCCTAGAACTCTTTCAATTAGGCCCATTTTTTCAAGCTTGGGCAAGGTTCTGTACACGTGTTCTCGGCGCACTTTGGCCATTCTTGAGATACCTCCGACCGAAGCAGTATGAAGCCGAGCAATTGCCGCGTATATCTTGGCTTGATTATGAGTGAACCCAAAATTGCTCAGTGCGTTTGCGTCTTCTTCTAAAGTTGCCATATCTATACAGCACTCCTTTCAGCTCTCGTAATGATTGAGGTCTCCTCAAACTGATTCCGTACACTCTACATGGCTGCGTTTCGAAAATAGTGTTTTGGTTGTAACACTTGTTCGTGCAACTTATAAGAACGAATTGGAAGTTTACTACAATGGGAGATGTATTGATGGAAGAAGAAGCTGTTAAGCGTCTTCAGAGTTTTGGCCTGACGGAGTGCGAAGCCGAAACATACCTGTTCCTTGCGAGGGCGGGATCCTGCCCGGTCGGAGTTATCGCGCGTAGATTAACTACTAATAGGATGAATGTTTATCGGACTCTGAAAGTCTTGGAGGAGAGGGGACTGGTCGAGTCCACGGTGGAGAGGCCGTCAAGATTTGTTGCGCTACCAGTTAGTAATTTTCTGAGTCGATGCATAGACGAAACAAAAACAAGGATGACATCGCTGGAAAAGAGCAGGGAAGGAATCGTGGACTATTGCGAGCACCTGAAGAATGAACCATTGACAGAGGAGCCCAAGTTTCGAATTGTTCAAGGTCGCAAGCACATCTTTGATCAAGTTTTGAAGATGCTCGAAACTGCAAAAAAAGAAACGTGTATAATCCAAAGCAGAAACGGGCTATACCGCTACATCTATGCAGGCATTGATGACAAGTTGAAGGAATTGCATGACAGGGGTGTTGATGTTATGGTATTGACACAAGTGGATGAGACTGGCGTTGAGGCCGTTAGAAATTACTTGGAGTTTGCTGAGGTTCGTCACGCATCTTTTCAATCCACTATGAGAATGGTTCTTGTAGACGATATCGAGGCATTAACGACTTTTGCTCGAGACGATTCGATGAGTTTGACAACCGAAAAAGACTTGGCGATGTGGGTGAGGGCACCCGACTACGCCCAGAGCATGAAGATGTTTTTTGAGACCTTATGGAAGGATGGGGTTTTGGCACGGCGCAGACTCGCCGAAATCAAGTCACAACAGGCGCTTAGGGAGGGTCTGGAATGGGCCCGAAGGACTTTGGATGCGGATGGTTGGACAACAATGATGCCTGGAAAGCTGACTGGTGAATCAGGGGTTGAGCATTCATTTGAATTGACTGCGAAACATCCGGATGAAAGAAACTCCTGCATCGTGGTGGACTCGTTTGCTCAGCATGGTTCGCCACAAATACTGGCATTCAGCTTGAAAGCATTGGACGTAGGAGCGACTGTTCAACTTCTTGTCACCAGTTTGCCTCCGAATGAGGAGGAATGTAAACTTGCCTGCCAGCGTGGCATAAAATTGATTTCCGCTGGCAAGAGTCAGCAGCTGGCCGCCAAAATTGCAAGTGAAACGAACAAGATCATCAAAACAAGCACTAGAGCTGGTGCCAAGTCTAAATTGAGGCAGACCTAAATACTAGTGTATTTTTTAATGTAATTCGCGAGGGAGAAGGCGCAAGGGGTCAAGCGGGCTACATGACTTGTTGTAAACCATCTAAAGAATTCAATCAACTCGTTCTCGAAGCGGTAGATGAGGGCCTGTCGATCTTGGGCGGGGAACCTGTCAAACGTGCCTTCTATTATCATCTTGAAAAACGCGCCAAGATCAAACGTAGTGAAATTCCCGAGAAGCTAAAGGCGTTTCATGGCGCCTTGGCCGATTTGTTTTTTGATGGAAGCGTAGTTCTTGAAAGGCGTATTTCTAGACATCTCTTTGGGAGGCTGGGCTTGGAACTTCCGATTCATGATGGATGGACCGTTGCAGACTACGCCAGAGAGGCCTGTGTAAGATATGCATCCCCCTAATTCTTGGCAAAAATGGCTTTCGGTCTGACTCTTCGTTTCGCTTTCTGAAGCAGGGAGGCTGTGTTTCTGCGGGGCTACAGTCACAATGGCTTATTAGCGGGCTCACCCTTGAGAAGGTGTGAATGGAAAAGTGAATAGGAAGGACACATCACAATTGTATGCGAAAAGAATAATCGATGTTTTTCTTTCATCCGAGGCAATGGCGGATATTGTTCTCTTATTCCGCCGAAACCCGATGCTTATTGATAATGGAGACCATATTGCATCCAGAATCGGTGGAAAAGGCGAATCCGTGGAAAGAGATATGAAGAGACTTGCAAACCTCGGTGTCCTTAATGCGGAAAAAATCGGGAAAAAGACTTGGTTTGGATTTAACGCGAAAAAAGATAGGCAGATTCAAGAAATAATAAAGAATTACATTAGCTCCTGCGCAGAGAGCGTTAGCGCGCGCGCTTTTTCAACTGGAAAAACTGTTACTGCAAGCCCGCAGTAACATAGGCTTAAGATTCGTTTGCTTCAAAGAAGACCAGCAAGCCGAATGAGTCCCGGTGCTGCTTGGTGAAAGATGAAGGAGCCGAAAACGGTTATGCCAAACGCATTCCCGCCCTTCCAAGTCTCTTCCAAAAAGGTAGCACGAGCAGTGGAAAGGTTTGGGGAGAAGTTTTGGTACAAGATCCTTTCTTCCTCCCTAATTCCAAACTTTCCCCTTTTCTCCCCCCGTGAAAGGCCTCCCCAAACCCCACGAATGCCCTTGCAGAGCCAAACCCAGACCGCCTCCGTTTTGGATTTTGAGATAACGACAAAACACTCGCATAGCATCGCCAGAGAACTTGAAAAGAGACCAGTTTTTCAACTAATCTTCATGAGCAATGATGAGGAGCAAAGCGTCGAAGTTAAGGAAGTCGATGAAATCGATTTTGTGGAAGTCAAGATGCGAGTGGAAAAGGGAGACTCTATCTTTATAACGAAAAGAGAAAATGAAAAAATAGATTTAAACTCATTAAGCAAAGAGACAAAAAAGAAGAGGATTATCTCTTTGGGCCACCCTAAGCACGCTTGAATGCCGTTGGTCTTAGAGGGTTTGGCTCAAAAGGAGAGGTATGATGTGTTGTTGAAGGGAAAAGTTGCCATAGTGACTGGTGCGACGGGTGCGCTCGGCAGGGTTGTTGCCAAAGCCCTTTTGGACCAAGGTGCACTGGTTGTGTCAACGCACAGAGAAGAAGAGAAGCTTAAAGAGCTCATCGATTTTGTCGGCAGCTCCAAAGACAGGTTAATCAGTATTCAAACCGACGTGACCGATGAGAATAGTGTTCAAGCTCTGTTTCAGCAAGCCATCAGCAGATACGGTCGCGTGGACATTCTGCTGAACATAGTCGGCGGCTTCAAGGGCGGCACGGAAATAGTGGACACGAAGGTCAGCGACTGGGATTTCGCGTTGAATATCAACCTAAAATCCACTTTTCTATGCTCCAAGGCTGCCCTTTCGCAGATGATCAGGCAGAACTACGGCAAAATCGTAAGCGTTTCTTCAAGGTCGGCCGCGGAAAAGCGTTACCGAGTAAAGGATGGCGCGTACGCCGTCTCCAAGGCAGGCATAATCGTTCTGACAGAGACGATAGCTGAAGAAATAAAGAAATACGACATCAACGTGAACTGCATTCTCCCCAGCACCATCGACACGCCTGACAACAGAAGCAACTTTCCGAACGCAGACTTTTCCAAGTGGGTCAAACCAGAACAGATCGCGGATGTCATGCTCTTCCTAGTGTCAGACGAATCGAGAACGATAAGCGGCGCGTCAATCCCTGTCTACGGAAGAGCATGAAACTGTCGGACATCAGCACTCGCTGGTCACAACGTGACAGCAGAGCACGCGAGGCGTTACTTGACGACCCTTAAATACGGCTTTCCGCATACTTTAACGCGCGCTTTCATTCTTCAGAGAGGAGCACGATATGGAAATTGTCATGGTCGGAGACAAATACCTCGCTACCAGTTTCCGACTGATTGGCATAGAGAGTAACGAAGTCGCTGATGATGACGCTGCCGCCAGAAAAGTGGAAGATTTCGTTTCGGAAGGAAAATACGAAATTGTAATCATAACCGAGAGAGTCGCGCTGAAAATAAAGGAGCTCAGGGACAGTTTGCTCGCAGCAAAGAAAGCTTATCCCGTTTTTCTCATTATCCCTGATTTCGAAGGTCCTCTGCATGAAAGAATCAAAGAATTGCATCAACTGGTTGACCAAGCCATAGGCGTTAAGTTGAAACTCGAGTGATATTAATGACTATCGAAGACATCAAGAGGTTGGTGGAGCAGGAAAAAGACAGTGAACTGAATATCAAAAAAGCAAGGGAAGAAGCGGAAAACATCTTAAAAAAATCCGAGGAAGATGCACAGAGAATCTTAGAGCAGTCAGAAGACCAGAAACAGTATGATGATGTTTTCGCTGCTGGTTTAAAAGAGATAAACGGAAAGAAGAGGCTGCTAGAGAAAGAAACCGAGAAAAAAATCGAACGAATCCGAGAAATAGCGAAGAAAAACCTCGAGAAGTCGGTGTCTTTAATCGTTGTGCATATCCTTGAAGAGTGACTCACATGGAGAACTTGAAGTCTCAGATAAAGTTCACGCAGGAAATTGAAGCAAAGGAAATAGTCGAAGACGCCGCTGAGCAAGCCAGAAGAATAATCAAAGAGGCTGAAGAAAAAGCGGCGAAAATCAAGAGTCAAAAGACGGAAGATGTTTCGGAGAAGCTCCGAGAAAAAGAGGCTTCAGAACTGGATTCAGCGAGGCTTGAGGAAAGGAAGAAAATTTCAAATTTCAGGTTCCAGCTCGAAGACGAAGCATTTGCCAAGGCTATGGAGAAGCTAAAGGAAATCATTACTAGCTCCTCTTCTACATACCAAGAAAACTTGAAAAAGTTAATTATCGCAGCAACAGCTGAAATTAGAGCAAACGACCTTGAGATCCTGACCAACTCTAGAGACAGGGAATTTGTTAGGAGCATTCTTGCGGAGTTGAAGAAGGAAATTTCAAAACTGAAGAGTGTGCAGGTAAGCCTGAAAATTGGCGAAGAATCGTTAAGCACAATAGGCGGAGCAATAGTTCGCGACAAAGATAAGAAACAGATTTTTAATAGCACGTTTGAAGCGAGACTTACCGAAGTCAAGCAGAAACTGCTCGCGGAAATTTCGGCCAGCTTGTTTGAGGGCGCAGAAGATTGAAGACGGGAGAAATAGAGAGGATCACTGGATCTGTTGTCACGGCCACTGGATTGAGAGACGTTTTCATGGGCGAAGTCGTAGAGGTCGGCAACGAGGGTCTCGTGGGCGAAATAATCCAATTAGGCGAAGAGAACTTCACCATGCAAGTCTATGAACCAACGACTGGCCTGAAACCGGGTGAAAAGGTAATCACAACCGGAAAAAGGCTAGTGGCTGAACTGGGACCGGGTCTCCTTATGAATATAATGGACGGGATAGAGAGACCCCTAGAGGCCATCGCGAAACAGGTAGGTCCCTTTCTGACTCGCGGAATCAAGGTTAACACGCTGCCCAGGAACAAGAAGTGGCAATTCAATCCTGTCGTTAAAAAGGAGGTGAAGGTAGGAGAGGGCGACGTGTTAGGGGAAGTCCAAGAAACTGGAATGATCGTCCACAAGGTAATGGTTCCTTTAGGCATGCGCGGAAAACTCGTTGACATCAGTAGGGGTAAGTTCACTGTTGACGAGCCGGTTGCAGTGCTCGAGCAAGACGGAAAGAAGAAAGAATTGACAATGATGCAGGAGTGGCCTGTGAGGTCTCCGAGACCTTTCAAGAATAGATTGAACTTGGATAAGCAATTAATCACGGGGCAACGTGTCATAGATGTGCTGTTTCCCATCGCGAAGGGTGGGACAGCAAGCATTCCAGGAGGTTTTGGAACTGGAAAAACGGTTATGCTCCAGCAGTTGATTAAATGGAGCGATGCAGACGTCACCGTGTACGTTGGCTGCGGTGAGAGGGGCAACGAGATATGTGAAGTGATAACAGATTTTCCTGAATTGAAAGATCCTAGAACTAGTTTGCCTCTTATGGAAAGGACAATAATCATCGCTAACACGAGTAACATGCCCGTTTCGGCGCGAGAAGCGAGTATTTATATGGGCATCACCATCGGCGAATATTACAGAGATATGGGCTACCAAATCGCCTTGGTTGCAGACTCAACTAGCAGGTGGGCGGAGGCTCTGCGAGAGATTTCAGGGAGACTTGGAGAGATGCCATCTGAAAAGGGTTACCCAGCTTATCTTGCGGGCAGAATTGCCGAGTTCTACGAAAGAGCTGGAAGAGTCGAAACTTTAGGAGCTCCGAACCGGGAAGGATCGATCACCGCAATAGGCGCTGTTTCTCCGCCGGGGGGCGACTTTAACGAGCCTGTGACTATAACCACGGCAAGGTTCACTGGGGTTTTTTGGGCTCTGGACACGGATCTTGCTTACAGCAGGCACTTTCCCGCGATAAACTGGTTGCAAAGCTACAGCCTTTATGCTGGACAACTGGCAGGAAACTGGGCACAAAGCTTCAATGAGATGAAGGCTCAAGATAAAAGGCCTGAAATGTTCTGGGAAGAAAGGTTCCCTACTTTCGAGCAGTTAAGAGGCACAGCCCTGGACCTGCTCACAAAGTCGGCGGAGATAGAGGCGATTGCCAGAGTGATAGGTGAGACGACATTGCCTGACGACCAACGGCTAATTCTTCAGACGGCACAAATAATAAAGGAAGGGTTTCTCAAACAGCATGCTTACGACGAAGTGGATTCCTTCTGTCACCCATTCAGACAAGTGGCGCTGTTGAGCATGATTCTGAAGTTCTATGCGAAGGCGGAAATTCTGATCAAAAACCAAGTTCCAGTAGAAAAAATCGTGGACCTGCCAGTCATTTCCAAAATGAAAAGAATAAAAGAAGACATGGGTCTGCAAGTAGCAATTCTAGAATTGATTCAGGAAGTTGATGCTGACTTGAGGAGAATAGCGGAAGAGTACAAGATAAAATTCTGATGGAACCAGGCGACTTATTCAATGTCGGGGGAGTTTGAAAATATCCATGGAATGCTGTTCAGAGGAATAACAGAAATAAAGGGTCACTTGTTGTTCCTCGAAGGGGTCCATGGAGCAGGCTATGATGAACAGGTTCAGATACTAAGCCTTGACGGAACCATCAGAACAGGTAGAGTAATTGACATCAGCAGGGACCTAGCCGTCGTGCAGGTTCTAGGCGATGCCACAGGTCTTCAAACCGATAGCGTAATCAACTTTACCGGTTCTGCTTTTAAGATTCCAGTTTCAGACGAAATTCTTGGTCGAGTGTTCAACGGAAAATTTGAACCGATCGATGGATCGCCTCCTATCGCTTCTAGCGACTCGAGGGACATCAATGGAGCTCCGATTAACCCTAAAGCACGAGTCTTTCCAAACGCCTTCATACAGACCGGTATATCTGCTCTGGACGGGATGCTTTCGGTGGTTAGGGGTCAGAAGCTTCCGATATTCTCTGAGAGCGGTCTGCCCCATAATAGGTTGATTGCTCAGATTCTGAGACAAGCAAGGGTCTCAGGCAAAAGAGAGGAATTTGCCGTAGTTTTCGCAGCTATGGGTCTAAAAAACGATGAAGCAAGGTTTTTCATAGACCAACTTAGAGAGTCCGGCATGCTAAAGAGATCCGTACTAGTACTGAATTTGGCCAACGACCCAGTCATCGAAAGACTGTTAACACCGAGAATTGCGCTGACCGCGGCTGAATACTTGGCTTTTGAAATGGAAATGCATGTTTTGGCGATTGTAAGCGACATGACAAACTACGCTGAAGCCTTAAGAGAGCTAAGTGCAGCGATTGAAGAAGTCCCGGGCAAAGGAGGCTATCCGGGATACCTCTACAGTGACCTGGCTACAATCTACGAAAGGGCCGGGATAATCAGTGGAAAAAAAGGCTCCTTGACCCAGATGCCCGTGTTAACCATGCCCGGCGGAGATTATCATCACCCCATCCCAGACTATACGGGCTACATAACTGAAGGACAGGTTTACATGGACAGAGAGCTGGAATCGCGGGGAATTTATCCGCCGATAAACGTGCTGCCTTCACTGAGCCGACTTATGCGGGAAGGAATCGGAAAGGAGAAAACCAGAGAAGATCACAGCGAAATGGCTGATCAATTGTACGATGCATACTCAAAGGGTAGAAGAGCAAGGGAATTGTCGCGAATCGTAGGTGAGGCGGAACTGAGTGAGGGAGAGAAGAAATACTTGGACTTCGTCGAGGCTTTCGAGAGAAGATTCGTAAACCAAGGTGAATACGAGAACAGAACCATCGAAAAAACGCTTGACCTCGCTTGGCAAGTGCTTTCTATTCTTCCTGAAAAAGAGCTGGTCAGAATAGACGAGAATCTCATCCGAAAATATCATCCAAATTACAAGAAACAGAGTGGTTAAAACCGTGGCTTTCGTTGGCAGAATCACGGCGACAAGAGGAAATCTCCTGAAGCTTAGAACTGCCCTCAAATTTATTCAAAGTGCTATGAACGTGCTCAAGATGAAGAGGGACCGCCTTGCAGCCGAACTCAACGGCTTCCTCCATGAACTCACTCATAGGCGAAAAGTGGAAGAACAGCTTTTCGGTACATACACTGATTTGAAGATTGCACTCGCAACTCTGGGGTATTCAACTGTTCATTCCGAGGCTTTGGGCGTCCCAAAAATGCAGGTTGAGCTCAACGCTATTTCTGTCATGGGAGCTATTGTGCCCAAAATCCATGTAAAGGAGAAGCCATCTTTAGACTCGATTGAAAACCTGGGCTTGTACAAGGTAGCTGAGAAACAGCTCGCATTAATCGACGAATTATTTACGATAGCTCAAACTGAGGCAAGCATTGAGAGAATAGCCTATGAGCTCATGAAAGTGAACAGGAAAGTCAACGCACTGGAAAAGGTAATAATCCCCACATATCTGAGTCAAATCCGATACATCGAAGACGTGCTATTCGATGAAGAACTGGAGGATTTCGCAAGGATAAAACACGTCCAAACCGTATTGGGTCGAAAGAGAACATGAAATCTTCGAAGACTATCTACCTGATAGCAAGAATGCATGGCCTCCGACAACACTTGCTGAAATCAGAACAGTTTGTTCGGTTGCTCAGGCTGAGGGATATTTCAGGGATGTACGACTTTCTCCTGAAGAGCGAATATTCAAAGGAAGTGAGCAAAATCCCTGTGAAAGAATTGGACGCATACAAGCTGGAAAAAATTTTCTACGAAAAACTCTCTGAGCGCTTCTTCTTTCTTCTTTCGATAACGAGCGGAAAAACTAGAGAGGTTTTAGAACACTATTGCAGGAAAATCGAAGTCGAGAATCTGAAAAGAATAATTAGGGCCATACATGCCAAGGAAAAGATAAGCGAAGACCAATTGATTCCTATCCCGCGGAGATATCAGACGATCAACTTTCCAGCGTTGTTGGAAGCTCGCACAATACGAGAAATGATTGAGCTTCTGAGAGAATCAGATTACGAAATCCTGAGAAAAGCATTTGATATCTATGAAAAATACCAAAATCCACGGGTAATGGAAGCGGAAACAGACAAGATATACTACCAATTATTATGGAAAAGAATTGGGAAGGCCATGGACAAGGATAAATCAAGAGATTTGATCGGAACCGAAATAGACCTCAAAAACCTGTTGAGCATGCTTACTCTAAAATACATGAAAGTCGAGCAAGAGCTTATTCAGCAGGCAACCATCAAAGTTCATGGCAGACTTTCAAAGAGCCGCGTCCAGCAAACGGCAATTTCGTCTTATCAAGCAATCCCTGAGCTTCTAACTTGGCCGAAATACGTTGAGCTGGCCACGAAAGCAGTAGAGCTTATGGACAAAGGAATGATGAGCGAGACAGAAAACCTCTTTTCTGAATACCTATACTCTTACGCCGAGACCATAGCACTCAGAAACCCGAACAATCTAGTCTATGTCTTCGCCTACTTGGAGCTGTGCTTCAGAGAAGCAAGAAACTTGACCACATTGGCCATCGGCAAACAGTTGAGGCTGCAAGATGAAAAAATAAGGAGTCTGCTCTCATTCTAAACAGTGGGTAATTTGCCCAAAATCAATATCGCGATCAGCAGACCATAAATGGCCACACCCTCTCCTAGACCCGCTAGAATCAAGACCCACACGGACGTCTCCGGTCGCTCTGCTATCGCAGCGGCTCCCGCGCTAGCCGCGCCGTAGATTGCCAAGCCCGCGCCTAAGCATGAGGCCCCTACTGCAATTCCAGCTGCTACTAAGCCAAGTCCATACTGGCCGTAAATCTCCGTTGGTATTTGGTTAGTCTGCATTTTTGTCGCGCTTCCAAATACAATTTGCACTGAAAACAAAGCAGCTACGAGCGAAGGCAAAACTACAGCTACCAAGAGGGGAATGAAGAAAGTGCGCTTGCGTGCGATCTGTTTTAGAATTCGTCGAGAATCCTGCTTTCTGTGGTTCAAATTGCTCTCACCGCTTTAATTTGCGAAGAGATATAGTGGTTTGTAAACTTAAATCTTTGTTTTAAGACTTGTGATTACGAATGGTTTGTATTGGACACCATCGTCAACGTAGAATTTCGTCGAGAATTCATAGTACATTAATCTCAGAGACTGAATGAGAGCCGCGAATCCTTCCACCACAAATACGATGATGTTCATAATTACATAACTGGGTATACCCCCGACTGTTGGAATGAAAATAACAGCCGCCAGCCCGAGCGCGCCGTGCGCGATGGCGAAAGCCGCCAGACGAATGTAAGAGACGGAGTTTGCAATGAGGGCTATGAATGTTTCGAGTCCTTCACCAAACCCCTCTATTAGCTTGTCTGAGGCTTTAATCTCGTGGCGTTGCTTCACCGAAGCGATAGATGGTGAAAGGAAAATTAGAACCAGCGAAATCAATGCGATAATAGTGAAAACATAAACGCCTTGCTGTAAGAAGACGCCGAAACTCATCGTTCTAATGAAAGAAATTGCGAGAACCACTCCTGCTAGGTAGTATGTCAAGCCAACAACACCGTGCCCACTGAAGATTGCCCCCAGCGAATCATGACTTCTCAACTTGTTAACAATGTTCAAAACAAGTCCCAATGTGATTTGCAAAGCGCCGAAAACCAAGGCAACTATTGAAATCTCTCCGATATTGTCCAGTGGTCTCAGAAAAATCGGCCGTATTACTCCTAATAAGAAAAACTCCCCATAGAGAAAACCGAAGAAAACAGCCGAAACTCCACATGAAACCAGTATCAGGCCGAGTTTGCGAAGAGTACTAGGACTGAAGGAAAGCAATCCTCTTCGCAAGCGAATCAAGAGAAAGCCAAGAAGAACGAAAATAGCCCCAGCGCCGATGTCTCCGAACATCATTCCAAACATTACTACGTAAAGGACCATGTAGATAGGAGTCGGGTTGATCTCGAAGTAATTTGGGGTTCCCTCAAGATTAGTAAAGAGCGCGAAAGCGCCGAGGATGCCCTTGTTTTTGGACTCAATCGGAACTTTATCCTCCGGGTTCGGGTCCTCAAATTTCAGATAGATCTTCTCTTTAGGGACGACTTCTTCAATTTTCGCTCTCAGAAGCTCGCACTTGTCAGACGGAATCCACCCGTGAATCAGGCTCTTCTTTCTTGTTCTCGCTATGAGTCCCTTGGCTTCTTCTATTCGCAGGTTCGTGGAAACCCAGAGTTCAAAAAAATCAAATTCCGGTCTCGTTCCCGCGAGGTCTTGCTTCATGTTCTGGATTTCCTTTTCCTTGGACGCTGTACTGTTTTTAACTTCCTCTTGCGCCATTTTTGGATCTGGTTTCAGGTTTTGTGGAAAAACGAATTCCTCAAAATTCAGTAGCTTCAGTATCATCTCAGTGAGAGGTTGATCTTCGTTCAGGCCGGTAACCACGACAAAATTTTCTCGAGCCCTCCCGGGCTTTGTCACGACAATCACACTCGTGCCGCTTATGTGTGCGTTCAACTTTGGCAATTGAGTGCTTCTCAGGAATCCTGCTTTCACAAAAATGTACCGAAAGTCTCCAATCTCGTCGATTCTTAGCCCGACGGCATCCATGAATCCGAGTCGTTCTCCCAAAACGGTCAAATTCTTAATTTCTGCATTCAGTCTTTCAATGGTAGTTGTCGATTCATCGAGTTTGGTTTGAGCCTTGACCACGAAAGCCTTGAGCCTATCTAGACTAATCTGGCTCCCCTTTTCAGCGGGCTCCACCGATGGTTTTTCGATTTCGATTCCTGCTGCAATGGAATTCAGCCTTTCGTATAATCTCACGAATTCCTTGCAGACATCTATGGTTTCGCTTTTCTCGGTTGACCCAAACGGAATATCCCTAGTAAGCTGCACGATGCCCAGTTCGACGATTCTTTTCAGGGTCTCTTCCTCGTATTCCAAGGGCACTGCCAAATAGAATCGCTTCATGGGCGTGGGTCTAAACAATCATTCCCTATCTCCAAGACAGAGTTTATTTACGACACGTGAATTTAAAAATGATTCCTTTCAAACTGCAAGTAAGCTGAACTGATTATCTGCTCATGCTATACGATTGACGAGGAAAGGGCCCGAAAATTGCAAAATCGTTGAGTGAAATGAAGGAATTTTCTTCTCAGCTTGCCATTTGATTATAGCTTAATTCCTTCCGCTCCACCCTTCTTCACGGAGTTTCAATTGTCCTTGCCAAAGACAGTGAGTCAAGAAACAAATGCTTTGTCATTCCCAAACATCCAACTTGGCTCTCCAATCGGAAGTTTTTCTGTCCTGAGAAAAGCTTAATGTTACCTTCGTGGTTTCCTCGTCAACTACTTCCATGCTGAAGCCTTTGCTCGTGCAGAGGTGAACCATCGTTATGTTCGTTGATAATATGTAACCGTAAACCGTCTCAAGACCCAGGTCTTTGGCAATCTCGATAGTGCAGTCGATCAGTTTGGATCCCAATCCAAGTCCTTGAACCTTATCGGCAACAACAACAGCGAACTCTCCAGACTCTCTCCCTGGCTCCGCGATTAGTCGTCCTACACCAAGAATTTCTTTTCTGCCTTCCTTTTTTTCGGCGACTATGGCGATTTCGCGATCGTAGTCGAGGTTACAGTATCTTGTCAGGGTGTCATGTGGGATTTGCTTAATGGTTTGGAAAAATCTCATACGCATCGTCTTCTCAGAGAGCGACCTAAACATTTCATCCAAGAGAGTTTCGTCTTCGGGCTTTATCGGACGAAGAAGGATGGGACTTTCATTCTTCAGCTTCCAATCTTCAACGTATTTCCGTGGGTAGGGCGCAATAACAAGGTGCTCATGCGGTTGAATCCCATGCATGATCCTCTCCTTGTCCAGGACTATGCGGGCGTTCACAGCGAAAGCGTTTTTACCGTCGAAAACAAGAGGGTTTGCTTCTATCTCTTCTATTTCCGGAAAATCTACGATCAGCTGTGAAAATTTAACTAAGATCTCTTCCAGAATCTTAAGATCAAGAGTGGGCTCAGCTGTGCTCATGTACTTGTAGATCGCTGTCTTCTCTAAGAGACGCCTTGCGAGCACTTGGTTCAAGGGGGGAAAACCTACGCTGGTGTCTCTGAACAACTGTGACGCTGTGCCGCCTATGCCGAAGGATATGATTGATCCAAAGTGAGGATCTTTCTTTGAGCGGATCAGCAGTTCATATCCCTTCTTTGAAATCATGGGTTCGCTAGTAACGCTTTCGAGTTCAGTTTTAGAGTTGTCGTCGGCTTCTCTTTCTGCTAGTTCATCAAAATGTGCTCTGGGTTCTACTGTCGATCGGATATCTGGTGTGATACCATCAGCTTCAGATTTGTTACCTATCTGTGACGACAAAGCCTTTGGGGCAATCGGATATCCTAGCTTAGTTGCTAAAAGCTTGACATCGTCTGAGGTTTTCGCGATTAGGGTTCTCACCGTCGGAATTTTGTATGCTTCGAGGAATTCGAAAGATTCTAGTTGGCTCAGAGTTACTCGCCCCTCTTTGAGAGCTTTCCCCAGAAGTTCTTTCAACGATGCTGGAATTGAAAGATCAACGGAAAGCTCCTCAGGAGTTTGGTAGAGGAGCTCCAAGTTTTGAGCGTAGCTGTACATGTGCATGAAAGTCGAAACGGCTTCCTCCGGCGTCGGAAAAACCAGGATGCCGTTTTTTTGAAGGATTCGCTTTGCTTTTCGGCAGTCTCCCTCACCCATCAGGACAGTCAGCACAGGTTTTGCTGCAGATCTGGTAACCTCGACTATTGTTTTTGCGATGTTAATTGGATCGGTTGCTCCTTGCGGAGTGTATATTATCAAGAATCCGTCGCTGCAGGGATCTGTGAAGCTGATCTCAATGACCTTCCTGAACCGGTCTAGTGTGGCTTCTTCGAGAATGTCCACGGGGTTCGTGGCCCTGCAATAAGTGGGCAAACTTTTGTTCAGTGCGTCAATCGTGCCGTTGCTCAGCGTCGAGAGTCTTCCTCCCTTGGCTATTAAGGTGTCAGTGGCCATGATTGCGGGTCCACCAGCGTTCGTAATTATGGTCAGGTTTGGGCCCTGAGGGTTTGGTTGCATGGCGAGAGCCTCTGCCGAGTTAAACAGGTCGCTTATGGTCTCAACGCGGACGACGCCTACGCGCCTGAAGGCGGCATCGTAGACGGCATCCTCGCTAAACAAATCGTCTGTGTGGCACGATACTGCTTTTCTGGTCTCATTGAAACGCCCAGCTTTTACCACGATGATTGGTTTGACCCTTGCAAAGCCTCGGGCGGCGCTCATGAATTTCCTCGCGTTCTTGATAGACTCAAAGTAAAGAAGGATGCTTCTCGTTTGGGCATCGCTTCCAAAGTAGTCGATCAAATCACCGATGTCAACGTCGATGATCGAACCGATTGAAACCACAGCGCTGAATCCAACATAGGCTTCGGAAGCCCAATCGAGAACGGACGCGCATAAAGCAGCGCTTTGGGAAATAAATGCTATCTTGCCCGGGCAGGCCATCTTATTCGCGAAGGTTGCATTCAGATTCTTTTTTGATATCATCACACCGATACTGCTGGGTCCGATGATCCGCATACCATACTTGTTTTTCGATTCAATAATTTGCCTCTCAAGATCCTCTCCGCCATTTCCTGCTTCGCCGAAGCCAGCTGAAAGAATTATTATTCCCCCAACCCCTGCCTTTCCACACTCCTCGACAATTTGTGGAACAGTGTGAGCGGGAGTTGCTATGATGGCTAGATCGATCTGCCAAGGGATCTTTCCAATGTTGGGATAAGCGGTCATACCATGGACGGTGGGCCTGAACGGGTTGACAGGGTAGACCACGCCCTTGTATCCGACTCCTATCAGGTTTCGGAGTACCTTTCCGCCCAACGAACCTTCTCTGTCACTCGCTCCGATAACTGCAATTCTCTGAGGGTCGAATATTTTTTCAAGGTTCCGAGCGCCCATTCGCTTAGAATTCCCCATAACTTAGTCTTGATTTACAGAGTTAGGATACTATAATATGTATCATACATATGTGGCGTTCTTTAATCTTTCCTTTTGAGAACGCGCTAACCGCCACTTCATCCTCCGCCGTTAATTGGTTACACTAAATGGGCTTCTGCAGCTAACGATGTGCAGCTTCCGGTTGGATGAGCAAGAAACGGGTGTCAAAGTTTGATGCTTACTTCAACACCATCCTCGCCAACAGGAATGTACTTGCTGCTATACTTGCCCGAAGACCTCACATAGTCAAGATAGTCTCTCATTTCATCCGCAAAAATGCCAGCGTTGTCCGCCACAACGACGCTTCCTTTATGAAGCCTCTTCTCGATCAGACACAAGTATTGCAGATACTCCGTTTTTTCCGCATCGATAAAGACCATGTCAAACCTGCCGGAAAGCGTGGATAAAACTTTTTTCGCGTCCCCCTCGATAACGTCCACCTTCGCGGAGATCTGTGCCTTCTCTATGTTCTCTCGAGCCACTCGTGCCTCATCCGCGTGAATTTCAATGGTAGTCAAATGGGCATCGTTCCCAAGCTCATTTCCCATCAAAACAGCAGAATAGCCAATAAGGGTTCCAACCTCCAGGATCCGCCTAGGCCTGATTTCACGGATTATATCTGTTAATATCTTACCCCTTTCAGGTCCAACGATGGGAAGAAACTGTCTTCTCGTCATCCTTTCAATTCTCCCTAAAACCGTCTGAGAATTACTCAAATCCATTCCTTCAATATGCTCAAACACCATTTTCCTCTGGGCCATTAATAAGCGTCAACATTGTCGTTAGTTTCCTGTTTCAAAAACTACTCATAAACCTTGCGACTGCTCCACTGCAGCCAACCCAACCTTAATTTTGGAGGACGATGCTGAGGAATAAAAGCTGCTAAATATTCGTTTTACGTCAGAAATTGTTTGGTTGCGCTTATATGTTGATTTTTCCATTGTGTTTTGATATTAGGGTTTCGTGTGAGAATAATCATTATTGGTTGTGGAGTGGCAGGCGTCAACGCAGCGAAGGCCATAAAACAAAGAGTTCCTGAAACGGAAGTCATGATTTACACTGATGAGAAACACCTGTACTATCCGCGTCCGAGACTGTATGAGATTTTGTCCGGAGAGAAAGAGGCCCAAGAAATCTATCCTTACACGCAAGGGTGGTACACTGAGCTTGGAATTAGCGTTCAACTAGGAAAGAAAGTCTTGAGCATTGATACAATGAACAAGGAAGTCACGGCTGAGGGTGGATTGAAGACACGCTACGATAAGCTTCTTTTGGCAAGCGGGGCGAGCGCATTCGTCCCGCCTATAAGGGGTGTGGAGAAGAGAGGAACCTTTACCCTTCGCACAGTCGAGGACGCGGTCGCTATAAGAAAATACGCAGAGAACGGAAAGAGGGCAATCGTTATAGGTGGTGGACTTGTGGGGTTGGAGTTTGCCGCTTGCCTGAGGAAACTTGGTCAACAGGTCTCAGTAGTGGAGATTCGTCCTAGGTTGTTGCTTGCGCAGCTGGATCAAGATGGCTCGGAAATGTTGGAGGACTGCCTCAGAGACCTTGGAATCAACATAATGCTTGGCGTCAAGACCACTGAAGTCTTGGGCAAAGAAGCAGTCGACGGAGTGTCTCTTGATAATGGAAAAGAAATTTCAGGCGAGCTTGTTCTGATTTCAGCCGGCGTAAAACCTAACATCAAGCTTGCCGAAGACGCGGGGCTCAAAACGAACAGGGGCGTAATAGTTGATGAGTACCTGCAAACCAGTGCAGAGGATGTTTACGCTTGTGGAGATGTACTTGAATTTCAAGGACAGGTTTACGGAATCATTCCACCTGCAGTTGAGCAAGCAAACGTAGCCTCTACAAACATGCTCGGGGGCGAAAAGAACGTTTACAGGGGAACGATACGTACAACCTCACTAAAAGTTAGTGGCATAAGTCTGACTTCTATGGGATTAGTGAATCCTGAAGGATCTCAGTATGAAGAAATAAGAAAAATTGACAGGCAAGAAGGCGTCTACAAGAAAATCGTTCTAGAAGGAGGTAAAATCGTGGGAGCTATACTTCTGGGAGATAGAAAGGGCACATCAGCCCTGATGAGATTAATGGAGCGGGAGACAGACGTCACAAAGTTCAAGAATAATCTGTTTGAAGACAACTTCGATGATAGGCAAATGAAATAGATTACAAAGTGACGGAAATTTAGGTTTCAATACTGAGCGGAAAGCCACGAAGCTGGTCTCTTTCGAGCTTCATGTAGAACTCGAGAAGTTTTAATCAACTGACTGAAAAGTGCGGAACAGGATTTTCTGTCACGAATACGTATCTAATACCAATTGGTCCCACCAACCGTAATGGGCTTGAAAGGTGTGATTGCCAAGAGCTAAGTCTTCGTTTCCGTAAAATACATATGACCCGCCATTCTTGAAATCTATCGTCGTAAAAGATAGGACAGTATTGCCTATACCAGTATTGCTTTGATATACACCCACGACTTCACCACTGCCCTTAACCTTCAATCCAAGCAACATTCCACTATTCACTATTAGAACTGCACAGACAGTCGCAAGTAGGCACACGAAAATGCAATCCACTATGGCCCTCGTTCTTTTCATCAGTATTGCTTCCTTCCTCAAAAAATGACAATTGAAATCCACTTTATTAATGTTTAAAATTCTGATGCTTTTTTCGGTTTATCTGAGAGACAGAAATCAAATCGGAAAAGCAATAGAAGAGAACTAGATATTCAAGATGAGCGCGCGCTGGGTTCTTCTGGAGCAGATGGTTTTCTTTTGAACGTGAAAATTGTTTGGCCTCGCTATTCCGTGAGATTCATCTAGTTGGGTGTTCATGCCCATACGCACGCGCAGGCTACTCAAGAATTGGTATCTTGGCCCGATCTAGAATCCTTATGAACCTATAAGACATACCGAATATAAAGAGAGTTATTGATGCTATAATGGGGAGGACCGATGTCTGAATCCGAAGTTTTTGTCTTAAAGCCAGCTTATGACCGGAGAATTCGTGTAGGTTTGCACACATGGATTCTTATAGCCTCTGTCGTCTTAGTTGGGGTCATAATTTTCTGGGGCACCTTTTATGGCAGATACACTCTTCAATACCTTTCTGAGATTGTTTTCGCCACGCTTGCCATTCCTCTGGCCGTCTTTGCTTTTGTCAGCTGGTTTAGTGGGGAGAAGGAAGAGCTTGCTGGGATCATCGGCGCAACCGCCAATGATATTAGCTCTTGGGCTTGTGTTGGACCGATAATGGAAACTTTTGGTTATGAGGCGGATATTGAATTCAAGAATGGATGTTATGTTCGATGCTCGTTCAGTCCAATAGGCAATAGTTTCTTTCGAGTGTACAAGTTCATACAGGGGCCTGAGTCCGTTTTGGCAGCTCCCTTAATCAAAGCGAGGGGCGACGGAAAGACATTCAGGGAGACTAGGTTTCCTGTTCGGCAGGCAGGTTTTCAGGAATGGATGAACAGCGAAACAGGCTGGAAGAAGGATGTTGGCAACGATGAATCAATCTGCAATTGGTTAGAGGATCATTATTTTTTTGGGGACTACTTTGGACCGAGAAGCGGCCCAGGAGGAAGACCAGGTCCAGGCGATGTCTCTGGCATGGTATTTCTTTGTCAAAATATCTATTTGAGAAGCCCGAAGCGTGAGGGGGAATGGCTGAAGGGAAAAACGTTGGGCATCGTAGTAGGATTTCATGAGCCCAATGATGAGCAACAAATCAAGGCGTTCTACGATGGGTTGATATCAACCGCGGACAGGATAATCGAGTACATAAAGAGCCAAATTAACTTAAGTTAAGGCGCTATTTCTTCGTTTGTCAGCGCGCGCTCCAAGAGATTGGATAAAATCGTTTTGGATGTCTTCCGCAAACGGTTTATGGAAGCATTTTTTCTCTTCTTATGAGCCTGCTTGACAAAATCAGCATTGCTGTTGACAGTGCACCGGCTAAAATCGAAAGGGATAGTTCAACTATGAATTCTGGGATGAATCCTAGAAAAGAAAGATAGAAAGTTGGGAATATAAAAACGACACCAATTACCAGAGCGAGAGGACTGTTGGCGCCTACTCGTTGCTTCTGTAATGAGCTTAGAGCCATCATAGACACAGTAACTAAAGAGACTACTGAAAAACCGAGAAAGGCAGTGAGCAACAGCGCCAATAGATCCAAAAGAAAGACAGCTTGTGACCAGGCAATGGCGCCCGCGATCATAACGGCGATAGATTCGGCGATAAAGAGGATCAGTGCTAAGAAGAGAGCGGCTTTCAGGTATTGCCTGAAGATGTCTCTTTGGTTCCGTCCAAGCGAAAGTAAATACTCCAAGACTCCGTTGTTCTTGTCATACACGTAAAGCAGTATGACTGGGGTTGTAAACATTAGCATCCCAAAGGCCATGAACGAAACAGGAAGGAGAAAGAACTGTGCATTTGAGCTTCCTGCAAAAAGTGTGAGTGCAAATATCGTAAAAATTCCAAAGGCTGTAAGGAACAGCCCTGCTCCTGCTTGTATTTTGCTTAAGTTGAGGCTGCGTTTGGCAAAAATCAAGGTATTACTCGGCATTTTGCGCTTCCTCCGCAGTTTTTTTGGCGTTGGGCGTTTCGAATAGTTCCTGTAACGGATTATCTAGCTGGCGCATTTCAGTTACTAAAATGCCTTTTTCAACGATTTTTTTGAGGGCAAGTCCAGCCTCTTCAGGGCTGGATACGCTTAGGACGTAGTAATCGCCCTCATGGTTGGCGTCGACAATCCGGGTTATGTCAGTTGAAGTTTTGATGCCTACTCGGTAATTTTTGGGTTTAATGTTCGAGATTCTATCAAGCAGCGTAACCGAGCCATTCTTGATTAGAATTAGATAGGTGCCAATGTCGGTGGCTTCGTAGAGGTTATGAGAAGAATAAAGAATCATCTTGTTCTTGCTTATGTTTAGGATGATGTCTCGGATCTCTTTTGAGACTGCCGGATCCAAGTTCGCGGTAGGTTCATCTAGCAGATAGATCTCTTTCGGTCATAAACACTTTTGCGACGGCGGCTCTCTTCTTCTGCCCCTGGGAAAGATCCGAAAACTTCTTGTTTTTAAGTTGACCAAGGTCTAGCAATTCAATTGCCTTGTCTGGGTCTCCGCCCGCCATGCTGGAATAAAACTTGAGTCCCTCATATACTGTCATCTCCTCAGGCATTGCGTTGTATTGCGAGAGATAGCTCATTCTCGTTCTTGCTCGGGCTGACGCGGTTACGTTCTGGCCATCAAGGAGAATTCTACCACTGAACGGCTCTAGGATGCCAGCGATTGTTCTAAACATAGTCGTTTTGCCAGCGCCGTTTGGCCCCAAGACGACGTATATTGACGGCTCGCGAAGTTCAAAGCTGATATCATGCAATACAGCTCGCCTATTATAACCGGAAGAAACATTATTCAGTTCTAAAGCAGTCACTTCGCGTTCATCTTCTATTGTTTATCAGAGTGCCAGCCAAGTTCTGGTATTTAAGCCTAAATTCTGAGCTATGCCCCTAAAGAGCGCACGCTAAGACATGCCCCAGCGCTTCTGAGGTTCTGTACGTTGTTTTGTCATGGACTTTTGCGCTAAACCACCTATCCCTCTCCTTGCTTGAGAGTGCGCGCGCTCACCGCGACTTCAATCACTGGGACTCAGTAGCTTGTAGAATTGGACTTTCAGGAAGTCGGTGATTACGAACAGCGTCAAGGCATATCCCCAAACGATGGCGGCAAGGCCCCAGCCCATGGCTGGCAACAGAATTCCGTAAACGGTAAGAAGCGTGGCGGTAAGCTGGGTACCTATTACTGCGAAGAGCAGGATTTTCGCTGGTTTAACTGTCCAGAAGTGATCTCTTGTTCGAGCAGCAAGCAACACCGTGTGACCAGCGACTGAGAGTTTCAGGTATATAAAAGACTGGAGAATCGGATTGTTCAAACCTATATGCAAAACGTTCGTGCCTATCAATAGAAGTCCAAAGGAGGAGAAAACTCCTATGATGCCCAAGAATGTGGCCATGCCCAACACTTTTCGCATGTCCCACTTCTCCGGGAAGTCTGAGTACTTGACATTGTCATACGCTATCGTGATAACCGGCAAATCATTCAGAATCGCCAGCAACACTATCATGAGTGCAGTGACAGGGTAGATGTTAAATGCCAAAATCGATGCCGTGATAAAAAGCAACACGCGAATGGTCTCTGAAATACGGTATATGGCGTAGTTGGTCATCCGTTGGAAAATCTTGCGGCTCTGCTGGATAGCGTCTATGATCACGGAAAGACCGGGCTTCGTGAGAACAATTGCGGCTGCAGACTTCGCTGCGTCCGTGGCCCCGGCCACTGCGATTCCTGCGTCAGCCTTCTTCAATGCGGGCGCGTCATTCACTCCGTCTCCGGTCATGCCGACAATGTGGCCTCTGCTCTGAAGAAGTTCGACTATGTGATATTTGTGCTCAGGAAATACTTCAGCAAAACCATCAGCTTTCTCGACAACTTGCACAGCTTCGCTTTCAGGCTTGTTCAGAAGAGAAGAAGCAACTGCAATATCTGTGCCCAAATTCACGCGACGTGCAATCTCTTTTGCGATGGCCACATGATCTCCAGTGACCATTTTCACGTCGACGCCCATAGACTCCGCGATCTTGATGGTGTCAGCAGAGTCTTCACGAGGCGGATCGTACAGAGCGATCAAACCAGCGAACTGCCAATTATCCTGAGCATCTGTCTTGGCTACGCCGAGAGATCGGTACCCTTTTACGGCCAACGAATCAACTATTTCTTCAACCGCGTCACTAATTTTTTCGCTATTTGCAACGAGAGATAGAAGGACTTGCGGGGCGCCTTTCGAGACTCTGAAGGGGGCTCCATTGTTTTCTTGCAATGTGGCTTCAGTTCGTTTGGAAACTGGATCAAACGGTTTGAAGCCACTAATTCTGTAGAGGCGTAGGGGTTCAGCCAACGCTGTTGTGCTCTTAGCTCTTGTGATAATGGCGTTGTCGATTGGGTCTCTATCTTCCTCTTTTGATGCAAGTGCGCCGTAGAGTATCACGTCATTTTCTGTGAACCCGCCAAGGGGCTTAACGTCGCCAACTGTGAGCTCATTCTTGGTGATAGTGCCCGTCTTGTCCGAACATAATATGTCCATTCCTGCCATTTCCTCAATTGCTACTAACTTGCTCACAATCGCTTCTTTGGCTGCGAGGGCTATTGCGCCTATTGCCATAGTAACTGAAAGCACGGTTGGCAATGCTGCTGGTATTGCGGCAACGACTAGGACAAGGGCGAATTGCAGAATTTGAAGCGGGTTCTCATTGCGGAGAAGCCCGACTGTAATGATGACCGCTACAAGTGCGATTGCGAGACAAATCAGGTAGTCGCCGATTCTGATTACGGCTTTCTGGAAATGACTTTGAGTTTTAGCCTCTCCTACGAGCCTGGTCGTTTTGCCGAAATATGTGTTTATGCCAGTGGTGACTACTAATCCATTCATTTCTCCTTGCCGAGCGACAGAACCAGCGTATGCAACATCTGACAAATGTTTTTCTACGGGCAATGATTCTCCGGTCAAAGCTGATTCGTCGGCAAGCAGATAGCTGCCTTCAATGAGTTTGACGTCTGCCGGAACTATGTCGCCTAGACGTATGCGCACGATGTCTCCAGGAACGAGTTCACGAGCAGGAGTTTCTTGCCACTTGTTGTCACGCAAAACGCGCGCTCTTAACGCCAGTTTCTGTTTAAGCAACTCAATGGCGTTACCCGCCTGATGTTCTCGCGTGAAACCTATCACCGCATTTGACAATAAGAGGACAAGAATGATGGCGAAGTCAACCCAACTCCTGATGATTGCGGACATGACGACCGCAGCTTCAATCATCCATGGAATCGGCCCCCAAAAATAGGTTAGAAACTTGATCAGCGGATTCACTTTTTTCTCTGGGATCTCATTCAGGCCATACTGCTGAAGTCGCCTCACCGCTTCAGAGGAAGAAAGACCATCCGTGCTAGTCGAAAGTCTGCTAACCAGTTCATCAACATTGGTTTTCTTCGCCTCTTCCGTGGACAAGAGACTCCCACTCATGAACACACCTTATCTGCCATCGACATCTTTCTCATAACTCTAGATTCCGCCACTGAACTCTTTTGCTCGCCTAATATGCTCTTGCAACATAGAATTCGCTCAACCAGACTTGGAGCGGGCTTGCCGGCAACGGATGTTCAACGTTTCGGCGCGGCTGTGCTATTCGACGCCCTTTTCTCAGTACACAATGCTGCCCCGTTATATGATGTTGATGTTTTTCATTAGATTTGCCATTTTCCTATCGAGTTCGTCAAATCTCGTTTGAGCGTCGTCACAGTGTCACTGCTGCGCTGAACCTCATTAACATGGAAAAAGTAAGATAGATTTTAAGCTATTAGTCTTCTTCGGAGTACGCTTCCTCGCCATGCTGGCTTTCGTCCAAGCCTTTCTCTTCTTCCTCTGGAGTGACGCGGAGAGGCGTGACTGCGTCAATGACTTTTAGTAAGATAAATGATCCGCCGAAGGCAAATACTGCGACGACGGCCACAGCCAGAGCCTGCACCAGGAACTGGTGTGGGTTGCCGAAGAACAAGCCGTTATTTCCAGCCGGATTGATTGCTGTCGATGCAAACAAGCCTGTTGCAAGAGATCCCCAAACTCCGCTCATTCCATGGCATGCGAAGACATCCAAGGTGTCGTCGAATCTTTTTCTGCTGGAGCGCCAATTTGCCACCAAGTTTGATAATATTCCTGCAAATAGTCCTATGATGATTGCTGCCGGAATTCCTACGTAGCCCGATGCAGGGGTTATTGCAACTAGTCCGCAGACCGCGCCGACTGCAATACCGACTCCCGAGGGTTTCCCTTTGATAAACCAGTCTACGCACATCCAGCTCACTGCGGCAGCTGCGGCTGCAAGGTTCGTCGTGACTAGAGCAGATACGGCCAGAGGTGTCGCTGCCAGGGCGCTGCCGGCGTTGAAGCCGAACCATCCGAACCATAGGAGGCTGGCACCGAGTATTACGTAGGGAATGTTGTTTGGTTTGAACTCTTTCAAACCTAAATCTTTGCGTTTGCCGATGACTATGGAAGCGGCCAATGCCGTGAAGCCTGCGGTCATGTGCACGACTGTTCCGCCTGCAAAGTCAAGGGCGCCCATCTCGTGTAGCCAGCCGCCCGCTCCCCAGACCCAGTGGGCGACTGGTGAGTAGATTACCGTCGACCAGAGAACTATGAATATCAGCATGGAGCGGAACTTGATTCTCTCTGCGAAGGCTCCGATAATCAAGGCCGGCGTGATCGCGGCGAACTTCAGTTGAAAACCGAAATAGCTGAGCTCTGGGATCACCTGCTGCGGTACCCCATTTATCAAGGGCGCATAACCAATCGGTATGGGTGTGGTCGGTGTGATGCCGTTCAGAAAAACCTTGGATAGGTCGCCGATGAAGCCGACGCCGAAGGCGTTTGGACCAAACGCAAGGCTGTATCCCCAAATGGCCCAGACGAGGCTTACCACTGCAAAAATCGTCAGACACTGGGATAATGTGGAAACCAGGTTTTTCTTGCGGACCAGCCCACCGTAGAAGAATGCAAGAGCAGGAGTCATAAGCATTACGAGGGCAGTTGCAGCGGTAACCCACGCAATAGCTCCTGAATCAAAGGCCACAACAGGCACAACACTTAAGGCACTCAAGCAAACTCCTTCTCCATCGTCAATGAATAGAGTCCAGATAACGGATTTTATATTTAAGCCTATTTCTAACAGCGCCCGCTGACACGATAATCACTAGGCCCACTTCAAAATGAAAAATCAGTGTTCAGTGAAGGACTTGGCCGGTTTAGTCTGAAGACATGTTTTTCACCAGTCGTACGCTGGCTGTTCCGAAATTGCGCGACTCATATGTTGTTGCCCCCAATACAAATGTTTCTAACGCGCGCTTTACTGAAAACATGAAAAAATGCGCATTGCCCACCTGTGAAATCGAGCATGAGACAATCTTGCGTATCAGACGAGAAATATGTGTCACGAGTCACTCTTCTTTCAACAGGCTTTCTGCCAAATCGTTTCCTTTCTTCGTCAATACGTATCTGCGATAAGTATCCCGAGCCATGAATTTCATTTCGCCCTTGATGAGGTTAGCTCTTTCCAGCATATTCAATTCTTTTTCGGTTTCTTTGATGTTCTCTGGCGGGCTTCCTTCAACCAACACTACAAGGTCGTATCTCTTTTGTTTTTTAATCGCCAGTAGGAGAGATTTGAATTGAGGCAGTCCCCTTCGCGCGCATTGTTCTAACTCTTCTTTTTCTTTCTCGAAGTCTTCTTCCGCCACTTTGAAAAGCATTTCTTTCAGTAACGATGACACTTTTCAGCCCCGAAGCAAGCTTGTTGGCAAAAAGATATAAAGTTATTCCAATCTTCAGAACCCGCGGCACATCCACATGGAAAATCTGCAAAACAACATTACAACCAACCTCACAACCGTAGAGCCGGGGGTCTCACCACTCAACATTGAAATTTACGCTTACACATTACAAAGCAACATTACAACAGACGTAAAGAAAAAAAAGGGAGGGGGGCCGAGTGCGCGTGCTGGTCTATATAGTTTCAACAGTTCTCGGCTCGTCAAAATAGAAATAAGAAATAATGATGCATAAGTCGGGGACATTGCACTCAAAGGAGGGCCCATCTGAAAGGCGCGCTCAGGGAATAAATGCGTGGAATGCGTTAAGAAAGTGTGTGATCAGGTTGGGGTCTATTCCTATTATGAAGGATATCGTTGCGAGTACGAGAAGCGGAGTTGTCATCGAAAGGGGCGCTTCTTTCACGTTTTCGAGCGAGGCTGGGAGCGTGCCGAAGAATATTCGAATCGCTGGCCAGAACGTGTAAACAGTTGTGAGGAAGGTTGCCATAATGCCTATGACGGCTATTACCATGTAGACCCCAGAGCCGTCGACGCCTTTCTGGAACACGCCAGAGAAAAGCATCCATTCCCCCTGGAATCCGCTGAGCGGCGGCATCGCGGATAGAATCATCGATCCGATTATGCACAGGGTCGCGGTTATGGGCATCTTCCGCGCTAGACCACCCATTTCTTTAACATCTCGGAGCCCCGTCTGCGTAACCAGTATGCCTGCGACAGAGAAGAGTATGCACTTGCCGAGGATGTGGCTCAGGAAGTAGAATATTCCCCCCATCGCTCCCAAGGTGGTGAGGCTTGCGACTCCGATGAGCGTGTAGGCTGTTTGGCCTATTGTTGAGCAGGCATAGAGACGTTTGATGTCATCCTGTCCCATCGTCAAAAATGCTCCGTATATTATCGTGACAACTGCCAGCACCATCAAGGGAAGGCTGAACACTTGAAAACTTCCCGGCAGCTGACCATAAAGAAGTCTAGTCATGACGTAACCTCCTGCCCCAACTACCGGCGCAACAACCGCCGCGAAAGACGTGGGCTTCTCAGCGTGTCCATACGGCAACCAAACGTGAACGCCGAACACCGCCATCTTCACAAGCCAACCAGCGGCGATGAAGAGACAAACCCAGAATCCTATTGAAGTCCCGTTCAACTTGCTCAAGTCACTGATTTGGAAGCTTCCGGTCGCGGATGCGGTTCCTGCGATGACGATTCCGATGAGAAAAAGGGCTGCTCCAACGTGATTCCAGATGAAATACATTATGGCTACTCTGTGTCTGTCAACGTAGCCGAACAGGTCAATCATGAAGTAGGATGGAACTAACACCAATTCAACGAAAGCGTAAAGTTCTATAAGATTAGTCGACAGGGCTATTCCCATCAGGCCCGTCGCAAAAAGCAAGTAGACAGCGTAGTAGACGCCATGCATCTCTTTTGCATCTTTGCCGTACAACTGCTCAATCCGGTTCTCCATGTAACGCATGCTATACACGGCGCTTGCAGTCAGGACAAACCCAATAATAAGAGCGAAAGGCAAGCTTAGGCCATCCGCTATGAACCCAAACCTCAGGTTCAGAACACTCGTTGCCCAACCATACTCCTCAGTCATGCTGGTCTGAGAATTCCAGAAATTGAAGCAACCTATCAGCAGAAGAAGAGTCGTGTACGCCAAAACTGCAAAAGCCAGCCAGCCTACTCGTTTACCGAGTTTCTTGCCCGCAAACGCAGATACGGTAGCTGCTACTATGGGGAGGACGATTATTTGGAGCAGCATGTAGGGAACTTGCAGGTCAAAGCACCCCCAGCCGCCACAGGACGAGCAGTAGAGCAACGATTAACCCGATGAAGTAAACCATGTTAACTGAGAGGATTCCAGTCTGAACCTTCTTCAAGCCTCTATGTAGCCCCGCAAAACCTCTGGGAACCTCAACGTTGAAAGCCTTGTTCAGAGGATTCTCGATATACCTAACGACTCCATCCTTAGTTGCGAGAGCGCCATTAACGAAAACTCTGTTGTAGAAGTTCTCAATGAACCAGCGATTCCAGAGAAAACCATACACAGACTTGAGCAGTGAATGTTTCTCGATTGCGCTTTCCGGACTAGCTTTTTGCGACACGAAAAACCTGTAAGCAGGAATAAACCCGATTATTATCATCAAGGTGGAGCTTGCGGCCACAGCCACTTCCAGCAACAGCGTTCCCGAAGCGGAACCTGTACTACTCACCAATGCAAGCGGGATGTTCAAAGAATGAGTGAAGAACGTTTGGAACAGATCTGTTAAATAATTGCTTACTAAGGGCCCGACAAGTCCTATCGCAACACTTATCGCTGCTAACAAGCCCAGGGGAATCAGCTCCAAAATACTCGTCTTACCCTGATGCTCTGCCGTCGGCTGAGTTTGTTTCGAGTTGAATATAAGCCCCATGAAGCGTACCACGTAGAAAGTGGTGAGAATGACCGATCCCAACGCGAGCGCGAACAATCCGTACTGACCAGATTGCCAACACGAAATCAAAACGTCGTCCTTGCTCCAGAAACCCGAGAATGGTGGCATTCCTATCAACGACATTCCGGCAAGCCACATGAAAAGCCACGTGAGATACATCTTTGCACGAGAAAGTTTCATGTCGGACATGTAGATAGAGCCCGACTCATGGATGACAATGCCTGCCCCCAAGAACAAGCCAGCCTTGAATATGCCGTGATTTATCAGGAAGAAAATTCCAGCGGCCACGCCCGCAGCCAAATTGCCCGAGCTTATTCCTGAAACCCCCAAAGCAAGCATCATGTACCCGATGGCACTCATAGTAGAGTAGGCCAGGGCTTTCTTGAGTTCCTTCGCAACTAGCGCCTGCGACGCCCCTAAGAAAAGCGTAAATCCCCCCACCGCGGCCACTAAGCCAAAGAAAACCAATCCTTCAGGGATACTGGGTGTAATCACCCAATATGCCAAGAAGAAAATGGGCAACAAGCGAGCTACTAGGTAGACTCCAGCTTTCACCATCGTTGCAGCATGAATAAGCGCGGAAACTGGAGTTGGCCCTGCCATGGCTTCCGGCAGCCATTCGTGAAACGGGAACTGTGCGGATTTTGCGAAAGGCCCGAGCAGAATCAGAACAGCCGTCAGGGCTAGGAGGCCAGGCGTCCTCGCCATCAATGGTAGCCACGTGCTAGCAGAAGAGATCATGCTCATGAAGTTAAACGTGTGAGAATAAAGGAATAGGATAAGTATGCCCCCCAGTAGTGCGATGTCGCCGAAAGTTGTCACAAGGAGGGCCTTTAAACCGCATCTGGAGGGTTTCCAGAAAGAGTAGGGAGAAGGCCCGCCTATCCAGTGTTCCTTTTCATCAGTGTAATAGTAACCAATTAGGCCGAAGCTGCACAACCCGACGATTTTCCACCCCACGAACATCAGTATTAGATTGTCCGCCATTACGAGAAGAAGCATGCCGCTCATGAAAAGTGACATGAAGAACCAGAAACGCGTAGCGTTCTTGTCGTCTTCCATGTACTTTACGGAGTATATCAGAATTAGCAGGCCTACAAATGCGACAATGTTACTTATGATTATGCTCAACGGATCGACAAGCATGCCTGCGTCAATGGCTACGTTGCCGGGCAACGTTAACCAGAAGGCCGTTTTGTCCAGAACCTGTGCTCCTGAAAGGTTTGGTATCAACGATATCGTCATGACCCATCCGAGGAACGAAAAAAGTACCACCGCTGCATCTCTGACTTTTCGCCCAACTTTTGCTAGCGCGAGTGCGAGAACCGCGCCTATTGCAGGGAAGATCCACGTGAGCCAAGGCGTAATGTCAGAGTTCCAAAACATTGTCTCAACTGCCTCTTATTCGCAGGAGTTCCTGTGCAGCCTGCTGAGCGAGTTTTAACACTGGTTGAGGGTAAATTCCGAAAAGGACTATTAACACGACCATCAGTCCCACCGGAATAAGTATCACTGCAGGAGCTTCCTTGGCTTTGGAAACGGCTTCAGACATTGATGGCTGAATAAGTGTGCGAAGAACTCTGAGATAGTAGCCGGCTGAAATTATGCTGTTGAGGAGGATTGCAACTCCGAGCCATCCAACGTTTGCCTGGACAGCGGAAGTGAACAGCGTTAACTCGCTGATGAAGCCGTTCAACGGGGGCATTCCTACGAGAGCAAACAGGGAAACGGCGAATAACGTTGCTGTAATCGGCATCTTACGGGCTATCCCAGCCATGTCTCCGAGATTTCTGCTTTCAAGTCTCAAGATGATTGCTCCTGCGCACATGAAGGCCACGCCCTTCATCAGGGCATGATTGATGATATGAAGGATAGCTCCTGTTAACGCAGTTTCTGCCCCGGCAGGTAACGCAGATGGGAGCCCAACAGACAAGCCAGCCTGTGTTCCAACAGCTAACCCGACGAGCATGTAGCCCACCTGTGCGATGCTTGAGTATGCAAGCAGCCTCTTAACATCAGTCTGCAGCAAAGCCATCAGGTTGCCCACAGTCATCGTGAGAATGCTGAGAACAGCCAGAATGCCAAACCACTGAGTCTGAATCGATAGGAACGCCGTGAAGAAAGTGCGGAGCAGAGCGTAAACACCTGTTTCTATCACGATTCCTGAAAGTAGCGCGGATATCGGAGTAGGCGCAGCTGAGTGAGCGTCTGGAAGCCAGGTGTGAAGAGGCACGATCGCGGCCTTAACGCCGAAGCCCACTAGAATGAAAATGGAAGCGATGAACAGCCACACATTCGCCGTCGGCGGACTCGAAGCCAAGGCTTCAAAATTCAGCGTTCCAGTCAACCCGTAAAGAAGCCCTAACCCAAAGAGAAGAGTGGCCGAAGCAGCTGCGCTCATTACCAGATATTTGAGGCCCGCTTCGATGGGTTCCCACGTTTCTTTCCTGAAGGCGACGAGCACGAACGAACTCACCGACATCAGCTCCCAGAAAACGTACAGCGTAAACAGGTCACCAGCAAAGGCGACGCCGACCAATCCCGCAATCATAGCGAGTAGCAACGTGTAGTAGAGTGGCAATCCTGTGTCCTTTTCCATATATCCAATCGAGTACACGGTCGCCGCCAGGCCTAATCCGATGAAGACGGCTGCCATGATGAAGCTGAGCATGTCGACTCTGAAGAACGACGAGAACAGACTTGGAGTAGCTGATAGGACCGGCGATCCCGCGGAAACATCAGCGTACATGTTGTAGAGGGCTGCTCCAGAGAGTAGGAGCCCGACAGCCGCGAAAAGACCAATCAGGAATTTCCGCTTAATTCTGAGCGCGAGCCAACCGACAAAGGGAGTGAGAACGGTGAAAAGCACGAGAACATCAAGGGGCAAAATAAAAAGTGCTGTCAAGGCTCTAGCCCTTCAACCGCCGAAGTTCTGTTATGTCGAGGGTTCCGTAATGCTTGTACGCGTATACAATAATCGTCAGTGCCACGGCGCCGACTGAACCGCCCAATCCTATCGAAACTATTACTATCGAATGAGCCAGTGGATCGATGAACCCTGGAACCGCGTACGCTGAAAACGTGATGAAAGTAAGATTTGCCGCGTTTACCAGTATCTCTATGCCCAGGATCAGCCTAATCATGTTGCGCTTGGTTGCAAGACAGTAGATGCCTATTGCATAGAGTGAGAATGCAAACCCGAGATAAAAAGAGAGATCAATCATTCGGTTTTACTTCCCTCCTCGACTCTAAGAATTGCTAGGCATCCAGCTGCCGCAGCGAAGATAACCAGAGCTTGGCCTGCCAAGGCAGTGTCAAGGTTTGCCCACATGAACTGGCTATCTTCCCCTCCAACGTTAGAACCGGGACCGGTGCTGACAAAACGACTGCTTTGTGACGCCAACTGAGACATTGGAAAAGGGCTGCTCGCGACGACCATAATGAAGAAGACAGCTGCGACAAGAGCGAGTATAGTTCCAGCGGCCGCTATCCTGTTTAATTGCATTTTACCTAATGCCTTCCTTTCGCGTCGTCAACATTATTGCAGCTAGAAAAATCGCCACGACTGCTCCTGCGTAAATGAGAATTTGAAAGACTGAAACATAAGGAGCGTTAAGAAGCCAATACAACGCGCCGATGGCTGTACACATCCCGCCGAAAGTGATGGCAGCATATAAGATGTTCTTGAGCTCAACCGTCAAAATCGCCAAGATCAGCGTCAAAACCATCAGGCCATACTGAAACGCGTCTTCAAACATCGAAGCCATCTCCATGCAGATTTCGTGGGACAGTCGTGAAAAAGCTTAAGAGTTGCTTTAAAAGTTTTTTCAAGAAGAAGGTGCCGAATTCGGATACTATTCCTTTTCTTCTGCCTGCGATCTTCGGCGTCGCCATACTTGCTGCCCTGGCGATTTACTGGCTAGGTGGAAAAATCTCGCCCAAGAATGTCGCACAAAGTGTCGGTAAGACCGCGCCGTACGCCTGCGGAGAAGACTTGCCTGCTGAGGAAAATAAGGTTGATTTGGAAAGGTTTCTAGTGTTTGCGGTTTACTTCCTCATTTTCGACGTGTTCGCCTTTCTCATGGCAACGTCTTTCTACGCGACAGGCTTTGTTCCGGTTGTTTACTCGCTCATCGTTCTCATCTCAGTTGCAATGTTAATCCTTTCAAGGAGACACAGATGATGAAAATTTTAGACTGGGCTCGCGAAAAATCCCCGTGGATTCTTCACTTCAACACGGGAGGCTGCAACGGCTGCGACATAGAACTCGTAGCAGCGCTAACCCCCAAGTTTGACGTGGAACGTTTTGGAATAAGGCTACAGGGAAGCCCGAGACACGCGGACGTGTTAGCCGTAACGGGTCCCGTCACCATGCAGATCAAAGACAGGCTCACACGAGTTTATGAACAAACGCCAGAACCAAAGAAAGTTGTGGCGATAGGCGCCTGTGCGTTAACCGGCTCACCTTTCAAAGACTGTTACAACGTCAACGGCGGAATTGACACGCTGTTCCACGTCGACGCATACATACCAGGATGCCCGCCGAAACCCGAAGCGATAATCGACGGCATCGCAAAACTGATTACAGCTAAAAAGAAGGCAAAACCAATTGGAAAAGACAAGTGAGATATCGGATAGATTGAAGGAACATCTGAAAGACAACATCGTGGAGATGAAGAATCCAAGAGAAAGTAGGATTTTTCTTCGAGTCAAGAAAGAAGCGTTCCGGGAAACACTTGAGTACGTTGTAGGAAATCTTGGCTTCAAGCATCTGTCCACCATTACTGGCGTTGATTTAGGAACAGAAATTGAACTTCTGTACCATATGGTGTTGAATGACGCAATCGTTCTCACTCTGGGATTCAGTGTCCCGAAGGAAAAGCCGACTACTCGAACTATAACGGATCTGGTTCCCAGCGCAGTTCTTTATGAGCGAGAAGTGCATGAGATGCTCGGAGTCGATTTCGAAGGGCATCCGAATCTAATACCGCTCGTTTTGCCCGAAGGCTGGCCTCAAGACGTCTATCCGCTTAGGAAAGACCGGCAGTTCGAAGAACTTCGAAAAATAGCTTTGGAAAAATGATGGAGGAAGCACGAATGGGTTATGCATCAACGATAAAAGTTCCGTTCGGTCCGCAACATCCCGCGTTGAAAGAACCTGAAAGCTTCATCTTCGAAGTTGAGGGCGACACAGTCGTGAACGTGACTGCCCGTTTAGGTTACGTTCACAGAGGAGTAGAGAAAGCCTTCGAACGCAGATCCTACGTTCAAAACCTTTACCTAGCCGAAAGAATCTGCGGAATATGTTCACACGCACACACAACCTGTTACGTTCAAGCCATTGAGGAATTGCTCAACATTGACCCACCACCAAGGGCCAAGTACATTAGAACAATAATCGCGGAGCTCGAGCGACTTCACAGTCACTCGCTCTGGGTTGGTGTGGCAGCACACGAAGCCGGCTTCGACACCCTGTTCATGTACACTTGGCGTGACCGCGAAGAAGTCATGGAACTGCTCGAAGCAATATCCGGCAATCGCGTTCACTATGCTATGAACACGCTTGGAGGAGTACGAAGAGACATGCCTGCCGAAACGTTCCCAACGGTGAAAAAGCACCTCGACTCCTTCGAGAAAAGAGTCAATGAGTATTCACATATAATGAAAACCGAACAGACATTCTTGAAGAGAACAACAGGCGTCGGCATCCTGAAGCCTGAAGACGCGGTCAGCACTTGTGCAGTTGGTCCGAACCTGCGTGCGAGTGGAATAAAGGAGGACGTGAGGGCCGACGAGCCTTATGCAGCTTATGGAGAGACGCCTTTTCAAGTGATAGTTCACGGTGGAGGAGATGTTCTGTGCAGAGCGCTCGTGAGAATCGAGGAAATGACGGAAAGCATCAATATCATTCGCTATGCACTTGACCATATACCAGATGGACCCGTAAGAATCCGAACCCCGGTGGCCGTTCCTGCCGGAGAAGCCGTGTCAAGAGTCGAAGCCCCACGGGGAGAACTGATACACTACGCAAAGTCGAATGGCACAACTAAGCCCGAACGATACAAAGTGAGAGCTCCCACCCTCGCGAACATTCCGTCTCTCGCAAAAACACTCATAGGCGCACACTTGGCAGACGTGCCACTAATACTGGCCGGAATAGACCCCTGCTTTTCCTGCATGGATCGCATGGTCTTCGTAGACCAGAATAGAGACAAGCAATGGGTCTGGAACATGGAGGAACTGAAGAGGCACGCCAAAGTTGAGCGCAATTGAAGCCGCAGAAATCCTCGTCTTTCCCGGACTACTCTTTCTCATAGTTCTTGCCTTCTTCTACGAGTGGGTTGACAGAAAATTCTTCGCCAGAGTACAGAACAGATGTGGCCCTTTGTTTGCAGGCCCAGCTGGCCTCTTTCAGCCTTTTGCCGACTTCGTTAAACTGATATCAAAGGAAGACATCGTCCCTGCAGCCTGCGACAAGATACTCTTCGACGCGACACCCATTTTCTATTTTGCGTTGCCTTTAACGGCCTTGTTTCTTGTTCCAATCGCCACACAATCTGCCCTAATCGCGTTCGACGGGGACCTGATTTTCATGATGTTCATTTTCGCACTGATAGTCATAACGGTCTTTCTTGCCGGCTGGAGTTCCATGAACAGGTTCAGCATCATCGGAGCAGTCCGTGCGGCACTTCAGATGCTGAGCTATGAGATACCGCTAGCATTGGCTATGATTGGTCCAGCCCTCGCCGCCGGAAGTTTATCTATCAGCGCCATTGCTCAGTGGCAGTCAAGCCACGCAAGCTGGGGGTTGTGGCTTCAGCCTATCGGCTTCGGGACGGCGATAATTTGCATGCTTGCAGAGTTGGAGTTTGTTCCATTCGACATTCCCGAAGCAGAAACGGAAATTGTCGCTGGATGGCGAACAGAGTTTAGTGGCAGAAAGTTGGCGTTGTTCAAGCTCGGAAGAGATTTTGAGCTCGTTCTGGCATCAGCCTTGATAACTTCACTCTTCCTGGGTGGAGCCCAGCAGGTAGGTATAATTCCCCCGATAATCATGTTTCTGTTAAAAACAATCCCTGTGATACTTCTGTTCTCGTTTTTGAGGAGCATTTTCGCTCGGTTAAGAATAGATCAAATGACCAGCGGAATGTGGAAATACCTGGTACCAATTGCTATTTTGCAGCTGTTGCTTATCCTGCTCGGAATTGGGAAGTGAAAGAGTTGGGCATGGCCAAAGAAGCATTTGAGCAGCTGTTCCGCAAACCTGCAACGACGAAGTACCCGCTTCAAAAAGCCAGTGTACCGGCTGGTTTCAGGGGTCGCCCAGTATGGGACATGAAAAAGTGCATAGGCTGCAGTCTTTGCCAGAACAATTGTCCCAGCGGAGCCATAGAATTAGTCGGAAAAGGAATGGAATGCGAAATCAAATACTTCCTAGATCGATGTGTCTTTTGTTCTCAATGCGTTGAGGTCTGTCCAAGAGCAGCCATTGTGATGAGCACCGAGTTCGAGCTAGCCGGTTTCGACCGTTCAAAAATGCTCTATTGGTACAAGCGGTCCGGGGAAGTCTTGTAGAAGACTCTCAGCAGAGACTAAAAGTCATGCCTCTTCAGTCTGTGTTTGAGCGTCGCGCGCCCATCGCATATAGCACTTGCGTGCTAGAAGCCCACAACCATCGTGTCTGTTTGAGTTACTCCTCTGATGTTCTTCAGGTTCTTGGTCACGAGGATACCCAGTTCCTCGACTGATTGGGTTTCCACTACTGCTACCAAGTCGTAGATCCCAAAGACACCCTTCACCTGTTTCACTCCTTGAAGTTTTTCAACTTTCTGTTTGACAGTATGGAGGAAGTCAGGATCCGAGCCTGAGGGGTCTTGTTGGACACGTATTAACACGAAAGCCTCTTCCATGATACATCACATCTGTGATACCATTATCTGTTTTTTATTACTTAAAAGCATTGATTTAGAAACACGCAAAGTTTTCGAGCCTTCTATACTTGTGCTTTCCTCAGCGCGCTTTCGAGTTATGCATGACTTCAGGCATACTTCGGAGACACTCTGAAAGGCATCATCTGTTCCTCTCAGTGCGTCTAAAACGAAAACAGTAAGAAGATTATGGATAATCCTCAAAGCGCAAGCCCGCTAACGTCAAACTGATATTATGCTAGAGTCCTGGTGCAATTTGTCACTGCTTGTCGAATCCGGGGACTCTTCGTCTGCCGCGGAGAATAGCAAATCCAACCATGCCTAACATTGCAAAGCATATCACTACGATAATTATATGCTTTAATCCAGTTGCGCTTGCGACAGTCAGGAGCAACGGAGCAATCAGCAGCGATAACAAGTTTACCAGTTTGATCATAGGGTTCAGAGCTGGACCGGCGGTGTCTTTTAATGGGTCGCCCACTGTGTCGCCGATTACGGCTGCTTTGTGTCGGGTCGAGCCCTTTCCAGTATTTGCGGCCGGATCTGATTTTTCACTTTCAATTTCCTTCTTGGCATTGTCCCAGGCGCCACCCGCGTTCGCCATGAAAACCGCGAGCAATTGTCCCGTCACTATTATGCCCGCGAGGAATCCGCCTAAGGCTAGGTCGCCAATTAGGAAACCAATGATTATGGGCGTCAGAACGGCTAATAATGCCACGCTGACTAACTCACTCTGGGCAGCCTCCGTGCAAATCCGCACCACCGATGCATAGTTCGGTTTAGTGGTTCCCTCCATCACTCCTGGGATTCGGAACTGTTTTCGCACTTCTTTCACGATTAGGGACGCTGCTCGTTGCACGGCCCGCAGAAGTATAGAGCTGAAAAGAAATGGCATTGCACCTCCAATCAGTATGCCGACAAACACTATTGGATTGGCGAGGTCAAGCTGGAAGCTCGTGCCCCCAACTGTTTGGATGAAAGCACTGAACAAGCTGACGGCGGCGATTACTGCCGATGCTATGGCGATGCCCTTGGTAATTGCCTTAGTAGTGTTGCCAGTGCTGTCGAGGTCGGAGAGAGTACGTTGACCTTCGGGCGTGTCAAACTCCTCCTTACACATTTCTGCGATGCCACTGGCGTTGTCGGAGATTGGTCCAAACGCGTCCATGGCCAAATTATTTCCGGTGTGCGAAAGCATTCCTATGCCACTAAGCGCAATGGAGTACACTATGAAAAGCGTTTGACCGCCCGCCCCCCAGATTTTCGGATCGGGAACGCTGAAACTACTGACTATTACACCGAAAACTATTATAGCCATTGCGCCGAATATGCCGAGTTCAATCTTCTTGGTTCTTCTGGCCAAATACGTACCGATTATCACAGCTGCAATTACGGCTGCTACGATTACCCATGGAACAAACTGAGCTGAGATGGTGAAGGAGTATATCGAAATTGCCAGCAGGATGTTCATCACAATTATTCCCAAAGCCCACACGGTGCTTTCATAGCCTATGGCGAGCCCAGAAAGTATAACGATTGCAGGTCCGCTGTCGGCTGACTTTACGATGTCATTTACGGAACCTGTGCCGCGTTGGGTGAAAAGTCCAGTGTACTTGTTGAAGGCTATTGCCAACAAGATTCCCGCTGCTGTGGCTGCAAAAAGCTGTAGGTCGTGAGCATAAAACATCGCGAGAAGAAAGAAAGCTGTAGTGCTAATCACCGAGGAAAGATCATAGGATATGTCCATCGCCCTGAAAGCGTCCCCTTTAGTAGGCCAGAAACCCACTGCGTAAGTTCCGATGATTGAGCTGAACACTCCGATAGCTCGGACAAGAAGCGGGAACACTATCCATTTGAGGCTGTGTTGCGGATCTACCGCGGAGACGGCGATGCCCAAAATCATCGCAGAAACCATCGTAACCTCGTACGATTCAAAAACATCTTCGGCCATTCCGCTAAAGTCGCCAACGTTGTCGCCGACGAGATCAGCTATGACAGCCGCGTTTCGCGGATCGTCCTCAGGGATTCCCTGCTCAACTTTGCCGACCAGATCGGCGCCAACGTCCGCCGCTTTTGTGTAGACTCCTCCCCCGACTCGCATAAACATGGCCAGCAAGGTTCCTCCGAAGCCGAAGCCCAACAAAACTTGGGGCGCGAGGTTGCTGTAGAGCACGAATATTGTGGTTCCACCCAACAGGCCAAGCCCGTCTGCCAGCATTCCCGCGATAGTGCCCGCACGATAAGCAACCTTTAAAGCCCCTTGGAAAGATCCAGCACGGGCCTGCTGCGCGACCCTCACGTTCGCGCGTGTCCCGATTACCCTCAGTCCGATTTGTCCAATCGCCAAAGAACAGGCTGCACCAAACAAAAGGGCGATTCCACGTCCCAACCAAACTCCCATTTCAGTATTCGGAGTCAGATATGCTGTCAAGGCTACGAAAAATGCGAGGACAAACGCTATCGGTATGACGACTTCCATCTGTCGATTCAGGTAAGCCACTGCACCCTCTCGGATGGAGTTGGAAATGCTTTGCATCTTCGCAGTACCAGGATCCTCCTTCAACACTCTTCGAGCCATCAACCACGCATAGAGGAGTGCGGCAACACCAGTTCCAAGAACAACAAACAAAGCGTACCGCTCAAAAGGAGTGATGTTGGGATTCGCGAATATCGACTGCATAGAGTCCAAGCCTTCTAGGATACTCCAACCTATCAAAATAAATGGTTTTTCTTTTTTCTAGAACAAATCCGAGCATGTGGCATGCTGGGAAGACTTCGCTAAACTGTCAGAAAATAGTCTTTCACTCTTCATTTGCCGTGGGTCGAAGAGACCAACATCGTGCATCCAAGCTGGAGAGTCGAAACACAACATCGCGGTTTACACGAACACAATACGCCACAATATTACAACGGACGTAAAGAAAAAAAGGGAGGGGGCTGCGGCGCATTGTAGAAATCTCCCACAGGCTTTGAGGTCAGAAACCAAGTGTCTCAACTTCAACGGTTCTCAACTCGCAAAGTTCTGACACGAACTCAACTCCATTCACAGAATGTGTTATAAGGCCTAGCCGATGTCAGGTTTGAAGGAGGAAAATGGTCGAGTTAAAGAGGACCCTGAACTTTTTTGACGCTACGGCCATCGGCATAGGCGCCATCATCGGCGCCGGAATCTTCGTCGTTTTGGGCATCGCCGTCGGCTACGCCGGGCCCGCGGTCGTCGTCTCTATGATCATCGCCGGAACCGTTGCCCTCTTCACGGCCATCAGCTTCGCTGAGCTCAGCTCGGCCATTCCGAAGGAAGGAGGAACCTACCAGTACGCATATGAGATGATTAACCCCTTCGTAGCGTTCATCTCGGGCAACATGTGGCTGTTCGCACAAACCGTGGCCGGCTCGGCCGTGTGCTTGGGATTCGCAAGCTACTTGGTCGGGCTGCTTCCCCACTTCCCCGCAAAAATTGCCATCTTCTCGTTCCCAGTCTCAACTGTCAACATGGTCGCCGTTCTTGCAGCGTTAGCCCTAACCGCCCTCAACCTCAGGGGCATTAAACACTCAGCAAGGTTCAACAACGTCCTAGTCGTCACAAAAATCCTCATCCTCGCCTTTTTCGTCATCGTCGGAGCCTTTCAAGTGACCACCCAAAACTACTCCAACTTCGTCCCGAACGGCTTCTTCGGCATACTTCAAGGCGCCGCCTTCATCTTCTTCGCCTACCTCGGCTTCGGAAGAATAGCGGCGCTGGGCGAAGAGGTTAAAAACCCAAAGAGGACGTTGCCGCTTGCCATACTGCTCGCGCTGGGCATCTCCATGCTTGTGTACGTAGCCACGGGCATCGTCGCGACCGGCCTCGTGCCCTACAAAACCCTCGGAACGTCAAGCTCACCCATAGCAACAGCAGCAAAGGCGACAGGAAGCTACCCCATTTTCGCAGTCGTTTCCCTCGGAGCGCTCATCGCAACCCTAAGCGTGCTCCTCACAAACCTGCTAGGCCTGTCAAGAGTCTCGTTCACGATGGCGAGGAACGGTCAATACCCGAAAGCATTGGCTAAAGTACATCCGAAACTCGGAACGCCCTACCTCTCCATCCTCATAACCGGCGCACTTATGGCCATCCTAGCTCTCGTCTCGGACCTAAGAGAAACAGCCGCAATAACCAGCTTCTCCATGCTCACAACCCACATTATCCTACACTCCTCAGCAATAAGACTTAGAAAGAAAAACCCAGACCTCAAAACGTTCAAGGCACCCCTCTTCCCCTTGGTACCGTGCCTCGGCCTTGCCAGCTGCTTCATCCTGATGTTCTCACTGCCCGCAGAATCGTGGATAATCTCAACCATCGTCATGACCGCCGTCGCAGTTCTATACTTTGCCACAAAAAGGTTTCAAGCTCAACGTTAGAAAAAAGGAGAAAAAGATGGGCTAGATTCACCGTTTTCTTCTAAAGACCAATGCAGCGAGAGCAGTGGTTGCCAAAAGCAGAGAAAGCAGCATCAACGGTTGGAATTCCGGGATTGTACCAGTCGGCACGACCTGGAAGGTCCCATACATTTTGAGGGGATGATGAAAACAGTAGTAAGTGTAAGTTCCAACGGTGCTGGTGGCGACGAATTGATATGTTGTGGTTCCCGAAAAGTCTGAGGATTCATTATCGATTGAGCTCGAAGAGTTTGTGTAGCTGACGATAAACCTGTGCGTATTTCCGTCCTCACTGATCAAAGTCAGGTTCACGGTGTCGCCTTGTTCGACCACAATCTTCGGGCCGGGACTCGTTATGCTGGATGCCGTAAAACCCCAACCCTCCAAGTAGTTGCCATACAGGGTGAAGTTGCGGGTCGTAGCTGCCCTTGCGCCTTGAATCTGTGTTGCTGCCGCTGATGCAGCCAAGAAAACGGCCAGTGTTATGGCAAGAAGCCATTTCGTCTTCATATTCTTCACACACTCATCTTGTAAACAAACTCGTTTTCGTGCACAGCTTTTTTGCTAGAATCTTTCAGCAAAAACTAGAGCCTTACGCTTGCTAATAACTTTTGTCCATGTCTGAGTCTCCCCCTCGAAAGAATGCACACCGGTGGTTACAGTTTCTTCCTTTCTGTCGACGGTTCGATGTCCATCCGTCAAGGCCATCCGTCAAGGCCATCCGTCAAGGAGCGCCATGAGTTTCGCCCCTGTTATCAACTTCTTCCCTAAAACACGCTTGCACACAATTTTAGGCGTTTGCCATTTTCCATAAAGCGTCCTTCATGGCTTCGCTGTGTCTCATGCCGTAGTAGACTCCTGCGATTCTAGCGGCGTACGGTATCAGCATTTGCTTCACGAGTTTGTAGACGACTGGGTTTGTGAATCTGTGTTCCAAGAAAGTGTCTCGCCAGATTCGAATGTTGTATTGCCAGCATCGAACCAGAAACTCCCATCGGAGTTTGGAAAGAGAGTCAAGCTCAGCTCCGCGTTTGTCCTTCAAGAGACAGTTTTCAAGCGGGACGAAGAATAATGGAACGTAGAAGGCGTTGTAGCCTCTCAGATCGTCCATCAATTCAAGCGTTTCTGCAACGTCCTCCTCTTTCTCGTCGGGGAGACCGATTATCAGCGTGGCAAGGGGGTACCAGCTGTTATCGTTCAGTATGCCGAAGGCTTGGGTGACGACTTCTTTCCACTGTTCTGGCTTGAATGGCAAGGGCTTTCCAGCCATGTACTTTCGCATTAGCCTAACGCTTCCGGTTTCAATCCCAGTCTCGGAAGTCACGATAGGCTTCTTCCCATGATAATACCAGTTATAATCAATAAGAATCTCGGCTATTTCTCGAACCATATCAGGATCGTGAACAACAGGGGCCAATGACATGTGCGAGGATTGCACAGCCTTGACGCCCGGATAATCCGCGACACTCTTGACAAGTTTAAGCACCGCTTCTCTGTTAGGTATGAAGCTCTTGTGCTTCGCGCCGTATAGAAACAAGTCTTCAGTTATCAACGTTATTCGAGACGCGCCCTCTCGGACGCTAATCTCAACTTCCTTCATTATCTTGTCCAACGGAACGTCGCCCTTGTCCTGCATGGTGGGCGTGCAGAACTGGCAGTTTCTGCCGCATCCCTTAGAGATCTCCACGCCGCCGTGAATTGCGGCATGTCTAATCAGGGGCAAAGGTCGTTCTCTTGATGCTTTTTCGGAGCGCACCACCTTCGGGAGTGGTTCTCCGCTGACAGCTCTGTCGAAGACGTCGACGATAGTCTCTGCACCTCCGCCTATGAGGACGCAGTCGACTCCATAGCTTTCTGCAACCTTCTTTCGTTCGAGCTGCCAAGATCCATAACCCCCAACGATAACCTTGGGCCTGTGTTTTTTTATGCTCGGATGTTTCATCAACGCCTTGAACTCAACAGCGTTCATCGGCGTTCCGCCGCCGACCAGCGAAGAATATGTCTTGCTAACGTAAGCCATCCCCGTGGGATCCATCGTGGAGATTCCAATGACCTTTGTGTCGGGCCCGACGAAATCATCAAGCCTCGATGGGTGAACGACGGCTATGTCGGAATCATTAAAACCGTTATTCAGTAGCAGCGCTTCGACTTTTCTGATACCATAGGGAGCATACTTGGCACTTCCGTCGCCGTTGCTCTCGACCGACGGGTAAAGGCTTCTTCTCAGAACCCAGAGAGGTATCGGACCCTTCGCAAATGCCGCCACGAAAGCCACAAAGGGGTTATTGCAATAATCGCTCATTTCCGTGGCAGAAGAAGTTAGAACGATTTTTGTCCCTGAATGGCCCGTATTTCCTCACTCGCCTGTCATAAACCCTCAGCAATTCCCCTTACACGTTATTAACGATTGTTGTGCCGACTGCGGCGAAGCAGGTTTAAAAGCTAGCGGCGTGTTCTAGGGTAAACGTTACGATGGTGAGGGGCTTGTGTCTCAACCTGTTAATGGCACGATAGCAAACTATCGGATAGGCATCAGAACTCAAATGTCCAAGTGGTGCCTAATTCGATTTGCTGATGCAGATTCAGTCTCCAAGGCAGGCCAACTGATTGGACGAAAAGTGGTCTGGACCCAAGGAAAGAAAAAACTCATCGGAGAAATCATCGGTTTGCACGGCAAGAAAGGCGTAGTCAAAGCCAAATTCCGCAAAGGCGTACCTGGCTGGGCTATCGGAACATCCGTTGAATTGATAGACTAAAAGTGCATAAGGCACGCTGGCTTTTCAGATTTGAAGCGGCTAACGTTCTGAATCTCTGATTGTCAGGTCAGTAGTTTTCGCACCAGAGTTCGTAGTAGCTTTTTGGGTGACTGCAGACTGGGCATTTCTCGGGTGCTTCCGGGCCTTCGTGGACATAACCACAGTTTCGACATATCCACTTTGTAGGCGCGTCTTTCTTGAAGACTTTGGCCTGTTGCACGTTTGCGAGAAGTTTTAGATATCGTCGCTCGTGGTATGCTTCCACTTTCGCGACCTGACGGAAGATTCTAGCTGCTTCCATGAAGCCTTCTTTCTCCGCCATTCCAGCAAAGCCAGGGTAGAGAGTTCCCCACTCGAACTTTTCTCCGTCAGCGGCCGCCTTAAGATTCTGCGCTGTAGAACCGATGATGCCTGCAGGATAGCCCGCTGTGATCTCCGCGGTTCCCCCTTTGAGCTGGCCGAAGAAGAGTTTCGCGTGTTCCTTCTCGTTGTCGGACGTTTCCTGAAAAATGGCCGATATCTGCTCGAAGCCTTCTTTCTTCGCTGTACTCGCAAAGAAGCTGTATCTTGTCCGGGCCTGCGATTCACCCGCAAACGCCGCTAACAAGTTCTTCTCAGTTTGACTTCCGCTAAATTCCATGTCTTTCAACCTCACCCTTGACCTATGCAGCAGAATAGCTCCATATTCTTTGACGACCAACAGAGATTGAAAGTTAGATATAAGAAGCTTCTGCAAGACTCCCTTCTCGAAAAACTATATAAACCGGGCCCAAAGGAACTTTAAAAGAATTTGGTTAGAACGGTGCTGATCCGTGGAAGACTGTGTGTTTTGTAAGATAGCGCGAGGCGAAGCGCAGGCGAGCCGCATCTACGAAGACGCAGAAGTAATGGCGTTTCTTGACGCAAAACCAGTTAATGAAGGGCACACTCTTGTAGTTCCAAAGAAGCATTATGAAAACGTATTCGAGATTCCAGATGAGGAGCTTGGAAACCTTTTCAGAATCGTTAAGAAAGTGGCTTCTGCAGTTTCGAAGGCTGAGAGGGCTGACGGGATTAGAATAGTTCAGAATAATGGAAGTGCAGCTCACCAAAACATTTTTCACTTTCACGTTCACATCATCCCTGAGTATGAGGCCAAAGAGGCACACTGGCACCGCGAAACCCCCAAACAGGGCGAATTAGACGAAGTTGCAGTCAAAATTAGAAGAAGTATCTGATTATTTGACGAGTTATTGCGACGCTTTCCATCGTACGCTGGGCGGGCGTGCTAAGACATCTGGTTTTCCCACTTGGATACAGTTTCGATAAGGCTTTGAATTTTCAAAGCGCCAACGTTCATCCTATCGTACCATACAATGCATCGGTGATACGTTCAAAGGGGCTGCCCAGCACTCGGTAGGCTCTCCCCCCAAGGTATTTCCGCATGTAGAACTGGGTCATGCCCTTAAAAAGGGCAAATTTTAGCTTGTTCTCTGAAAAAGGTGAGCTAAAAAGAAGCCTGTGCTTCACCAGGTGAAAACCATCAGGTTCCTTCCAATCCTCGCAGACGATTCGATCCTTGACTCTCTCAAACAGCGGCGTTCCAGGTATCGGATAAGGAAAAGTGAAAGAAAGATAGTCCAGCGGAAGGGAAGAAGCAAAATCAACAGTGTCCAAAACGGTTCTGTCGTTCTCGCCTGGATATCCCAGAATGAAGAAAGCGCCAGTTTGAACCTCGGCTTTCCTGAAAACGTTGACGGCATCCTGAGCCTGTTTCACCGTAGCCTGCTTGTTCATGATTTTGAGGATTGAGTCGTTACCAGACTCTAATCCGAAGAACACGCGGACGCATCCGGCTTCCTTCATCTTCTCAGCAACTGTCAGGTCCACCGTGTCAACCCTAGAAAGACACTCCCAGCCGACGGGTACGCGCCTTCGGACCAGCTCATCACAGATGCTTAGCAACCTCTTCCGGTTCAGCGTGAAACAATCGTCGGCAAACCATACTCTCTCATAACCCAACTCTTTGACGGCTTCAACCTCATCCGCCACGTTCGCGGCTGTTCTCCATCTGAACCTATTGCCGAACACGGGCCTGCTGCAAAAATCACACTGAAAAGGGCAGCCCCTTGACGTCATAACAGACGTGGTTGAATAGCCGAAGTTGTTCAGATAATAGCTTTTGTAGGCTTCGTTGTCGAACATTTCCCTAGATGGAAACGGAACACTGTCAAGATCTTCAATGAAGGGCCTTTGAGCGGTAAGCGTGACCTTGTCTTTTTCCTTGAAAACAATTCCTGGAACGCTTGCAAAGCGCTTGCCTTCCTGCATTGCCTCAACCAGATCAAGCATGGTCTGTTCGCCCTCGCCTCTCACCACCACGTCGAAGCAAGAGAGAAACTCTTCAGGGTTGGATGTTGGAAGCGGTCCGCCCGCAACAAGAAGCTCACAATCATTTCTGAGAAGCCTCGCAAACTCCAGAGCCTTTTCCTTCATGGAAAACATAACCTGCACCCCGATTATCCTCGGGCGCGAACGTCTAATCCTGTCCAAAGCCTCTTCCTCGGCAGTGAAAGTACAGTCCACCACGAGCGCGGACACGTCGTGAGCCTTCAGATAAGCAGCTATGTAACCCAATCCCAAAGGCGGAAACCTGAAGATTGAATTGTCGCCCGAAGGTTGAAAGTACGGATAAATCAAGGTAACGGTCGTCAAGGTGTTTCACTTCCCAAAACGTCAATCACATACTGAAAAAAATTCGTCTTGCCGCTGATCTCGTAGTCTAGACCGACCCAGTCCAACGAGCCTTCAAGAAACTCGCGCCCCCTGCGCAGAACGCCGTTTTTCGCTGTCCAGAGGCGGAAGCCAATCTCGCCGCATAAAGTTTGTAGGCAAGCCCATTCTCCGCCCGTTTGGTCCCAAGCTCCAATTTTATCATCCGACAGTTCTGTTCCCAGAGAATCGGTGTATCTTCTAAAAGACTCAGTTCCCTGCTCGTTCAACATGAAAATCTTCTGGAGTCCAGTCCTTTCGAGTTTCTTGAAGTCGGCCTTCACCGTAATTCTGGATTTCTCGAAGCTGTAGGCGACTGTGACGTTGCCCTTTGATGGGGCTTTAGGGAAGACTTTGCCGATGCTTATTCTTCCGGTCAAACCCTTCAAAGTAAGAAACCTAAGGCGCGGGTGTGCCTGGTATAGGTCGGAGAGGCGTTCGATGAAACTGCGCGCCACACGGTTTTCCAGAGTGACGTTCCTGAAATTGTTTCTGGCAACTCTGTCCATCGTGAATTCTTTGACGACAATGGGGCAATCGCCTCGCTTGGAAGCGTACAGCCGAGACGATCCAGAAAAATAAGTCTCGTCCGAATAAATGAGAACTGGAAGCCCAAAGCCGGTTCCTTCTCCCACGATTTCTGCCCCGTCGATACCCAAGATGAGGCCTTTCTGCAGCTCGGCGATCTTCAGATAGCGCGGTTCCGTGCTAGCGTAGACACGAAGGAAAACAGATTCTGACAGAGGAAATGTGTGGACATCGATGCTCCGAAGGTTATGAAAGGGCTTTTGTGTGACAGTTAGGTTCACAGACATTCAGAAATCACTTGCTACTCATCCGAATGACTGCATCTTCTTTTGAGTCTCGTCTTTCTTAAACTTTTAATACTCAGGGCACGATGAGGCTAATTGTGACAGGTGGGATGAGTCATAGCATGGAGAATAAAGTGAAGGTGGGCGATTGGTCTTTGGATTTCAGTCTGGAAGACCAGAACGAAGAGATTTTTACTCTTTCGAAGTTCAAAGGAAAGAAGGTCTTGCTGTCGTTCCATCCTCTAGCGTGGACTTCGGTATGTTCTGAACAGATGAAATCTCTGGAAAATAACAAGCAAGCTTTTGATTCTCTTAACACGACAGCCGTCGGCGTTAGCTGCGACACTGTGCCGTCGAAAAAGGCTTGGGCAAAGAGCTTGAGCATAGAGAGCACGAGGCTGCTGTCGGATTTCTGGCCGCACGGCAAAGTCGCCGAAGCCTATGGCATCTTCAGGAACAAGTACGGAACTTCAGAGCGTGCTAATATCATCATTGATGAAAACCAGAAAGTGGCATTCGTCAAAGTCTATCCAATCGGACAGCTTCCAGACATTAAAGAAATAGTAGAGGCTCTTAAGAAGCTGGGTTAACAATTCACTTTTTGAAGTATTTCTTTAGCGGTTCCCAGTAAAAGTCTATCCATCCCTGCGCAGTGTCTGCGGCTTGTTCAGCTGGAACACCAGAATGAATCATGGAGAGCTCCGTGCCGCCTTTCGACTTTTTGAAAGTGAGCTCCAGCCTTGACGGAGGATGCCCTTCTGGCCACTCTGTCGTCAGCCACTCTTGCACTATTTTTTTTCCGCGTTCCAATTCAAGGTTTTTTCCGGATATGTACCCGTCCCACGCTGTGAACTTGCCTCCCACCTTAGGGTCGCAAGTGGCCTTGCTGCCCGTGAACTTCGAATGCTTTTTCTCGTCCATGAAAGCCTCGTACACTTCGATTGGCGTGGCTGGTATGAGCACTTTCTGCTTTATTGTCTCAGTTTTCGCCATAAAGAACCTTCTTCAATTAGAAAGCATGCATTTCTAAGATGGGGGAAGGGGTATGTAAGCGTTGGGATTCGATGCCATTGCTTAGGAGTCTAATTCGCGGCTTTTTGTGCACTCAAATTAGGAATTTGCGGGAACGGCGTTGGGAATGGTCGGAGGGGTCGGGGTGGCGATAGCGGTTCAGGTTCCATGTCAAGGCTTGCCGAGAATCTCTCAATCATCTTCTTCACTCTCTGCTACGGTGGGGGTTATGGTAAGCTGCACAAGTCTTTCTTCGCGGATTATTGTTAGCGTCGTCTTTTTTCCGATGATGTCTTCGTTTAGTAGCCCTGGGAGATCATAGAATGTTGTTACGGGTTTTTCATTGAACTTCACTATGACGTCGCCCATGGTTAGGCCGGCTTTCTTGGCAGGTGCGCCCTGTTCAACCTGGAACACCATTACGCCCGAGTCTTGGTTAACGCCTGCTTGGCTCGCGATTTCCTGTGGGATTAAGACGGTGTCAGACACTATGCCCAAGTATGCCCTCTTGAGTTTTCCTCCGGTCATGAGTCTATCGGTGATGCTTTTTACTCTGTTCGAAGGGATGGCTATGCCTCGGGACCAAACGTACGCGGTGTTGAGACCTATCACTTTGCCAGAAACGTCAATGAGGGGTCCTCCTGAGAAGCCCGGGTTGAGTCTGGCGTCCGTGGCTACCACGTTTTCCATTGCGGTTCCTCTCCAACCTCTGAGAGTGGCGCTGGCGTTGGTGATTATGCCTGTTGTTGCAGTCGCTTGCTTGTTGAAGGGATTTGCAAGGGCGAGAACGAACTGGCCTGTGTTAAGCTTGTCCGAATCTCCGAATTCTGCGGGTTGGAATTTACCCTCTTCAGACTTCAGCAGTGCCACGTCAGAGTATGGATCAGATCCGACAAGTTTGGCCTGGAAGCTTTTCTCTCCTTGGCCGATCCTAACATCAGCGCTTCTGCCGAGAACGTGGTTGCAAGTCACTATGTAACCTTCCGCAGTCAGGACGACGCCGGTTCCTCTTGTCATCCTCGAGTTCACGCTGACTACGGAGGGTGCGAGTTTCTTGACGAGTTCGCTGGTAGCATCCGAAAGCGATTTCAAAATCTGCAATGAACTGATTTGGTTACTCATACTTTTTCACCTCAAGAAGGAAAAGGCGGCGCACTATTTGTTGACTAAGGAAGAAGCAAAGTCAGTCACGGTTTATGCAGGCATCAAGTTCAAGTCGTGGTCGCCGAAGTAGGCGACGTGCCTGATCAACCGGGAGCTGGAGCACAACTTTCCGATGTAGACAATCAGTTGGTAAGAGGCTTTCAGAGCCATGTTCAAATCCTTTTCTCGGAGGAACTTGGCGTCTATTGTCAAGGCGGGCTCCAGAATATTCACGTTCACTTGGATGCTGCCATCTTCCGTAGTCCACTTCAACGTGATTCCATCTTCGCCTTCCGTGCTACCCAGCCAGCGCAGAAGCCCAAACCATTTGCCCTTGAGGTTCAGGATAAGCTGCTCCACAGACACGTTAGTGGGAACAAGAGTCTGCAGCAAAGACATCCGAGACTCATCACTGATGGTGGAATGCATGGGCTGGAACTCGTCTATCTTTGATGTAACTCTGTAGCCTTCAGGTCCCTTCTCCACAATGCCTTCTTGTTCAAGCCTACTGAGAATCCTAGAAAGAGTCTCAGAATGCAGGCCCAGTCTCCTCTTCAGCCCGTCGAAAGTGAACCTAGTCAAGGCTTCCTGGTTTATCAGATTAAGAACGTCAGCGTCCCGCTCGCTTAACGAAGACTCGGGAATTTGCCATTCATCATTCAATGTTGTTCCCGATACCTGCCACTTATCCATGGCTGCCTTGCTCTTGAACGTTGCCCTCCATGCGGCTGAGAAAACAAGGCGATCGCGAACTCTTCAGATGCGCGCTCAAAATCCAACCTTCAAGTCTCAAGGATTTTAGTCCGCGCAGTAAAAGCTGATTTGCAGTGTTGCTAGGATTTGTAGAAGGAGGAGTACAATTCGGGCGGTTTTCTCGCACGTTTGGCATTTTTCAGGAACGTTCCCTCTTCAAGTTCGTCAAAAGCGGTTTTCAGTTCTTCTTGAGTGTTCATGACGATCGGTCCGACCCATGCTACTGTTTCAGCAATCGGTTTTCCAGATATTAGGAGGAACCGAAGACTTTCACTCTCGGTTTGAATCTTGACTTTTTCTCCGTCCTTGAAAATGACCACATGTTCGGAACCGGTTGAGTTTGATTTCGAGGGGTCAAAGACGCCTTCGCCACTGACCACGTACGCAAAAACCTTGTATCCTTTCTTGATGGAGCGCTCGAACGCTGTCTTCGGATACATTAAAATGTCAAGGTATTCGCAGTCTACAACAAGGTCTTTCACTGGGCCTCTGTTTCCTTTCACATCGCCGCAAATCACCCTAATCGTGACGCCTTGTTCCACTTCGACCTCCGGGATTTCTGCTCTTGTGATCCCTCTGTATCTAGGTTCGTCCATCTTGTGTATAGAGGGCAGGTTGACCCAGAGTTGGAAGCCCCACATCATACCCTTGGAACCTTTAGGCATCTCCTGATGGATGATGCCATTGCCAGCGGTCATCCATTGAACATCTCCCGAACGGATGACGCCCTCGTTTCCCATGCTGTCTCCGTGTTCGACATTCCCTTCAAGCACGTAGGTTACGGTCTCTATGCCTCGATGAGGATGCCATGGGAATCCCGCGATGTAGTCATTGGGATTGTCAGAATGAAAATCGTCCAGAAGCAAGAACGGATCCAACAAAGGAACTTCCTGAGGACCAAACGCGCGTTTAAGCTTCACCCCTGCTCCTTCGAGAGTCGGCTTCCCCTTCAAGATTCTGTCTATTCCTCTGAAATCAAGCATTTTCACAAACCCAATATGAAGCTCTTGCAACTATTAAGCAACGCGATCTGAGGTTTCACAGAAAGAAGACTTTCATCAAATTTTGTCGGTTGTGGATGATCAAACTAAGTATTCAACATTCCTCGGTTTGAAGTTTACAGTAACTTGGCTCCGATTTTCGGGATTAGACTTGATGGCCAGTTGATTCAAGAATGTTGAAAATCCCAATTATGGCTGTCAACGAAAGAACTTCCGAGGCAAGCTTTAAAGAAAGTGTTGGATTATGTGTTTGCTCCAACCTAAAATATGGACTGAACTTTATGAATGAACTTGGCTCGCAGGATGGTTCTTCGTCGGGCAAGGCTATTGTAGCGGAGCACCTCTGCAAAACCTTCGAAATCACAAAGGGAATGCTGCGGAGAAAAAAGACTCAAGTGGTTGCGTTAAAGGACGTTTCTTTCGAGGTCGACTACGGTGAACTCTTCGGACTCGTAGGCCCGAACGGCGCCGGAAAAACAACAACCATAAAGATACTGACAACGATGCTGATACCCACGTCCGGCAGGGCTACCGTGCTTGGCTACGACAGTCGTAAGGACGTTACGAAAATCCGAGAAAAAATCGGCATAGTCCTTGGCGGAGAAAGAGGCTTGTACACGAGAGTCAGCGCTGTGGACAACCTCCGGTACTTCGCTGACCTCTATGGAGTGCCCAGGAACATTCAGGACAAGAGAATAAAAGAACTTCTGGAGTTCATGGGACTCTCAGACAAGGCCCACGTCCGCGTGGAAACCTATTCAAAGGGCATGAAACAACGCCTGCACTTGGCACGAGGTCTAATCAACGATCCAGAAATAATTTTCTTAGACGAGCCGACAGTCGGCCTGGATCCTGAAATCGCTATTGAAACCAGGAGCATGATCAAAGGGCTCGTCGAGAAAGGAAAAACCATCCTGCTGACTACACATTACATGTTCGAAGCCGACGCGCTTTGCAAGAGGGTGGCAATCATCAGAAACGGTGATGTCGTTGCTCTTGACACGCCCTCAGGACTCAAGAGATACGTTATGGAAACAAGCGTCGTAGAGGTTGAAGGGTTCGGAATCACCGAAAAGGAAGTCGCCAGGTTCAGGGAAATGAAGGACATCATTTCTGTCAGCGCCGAGCTAGGTGAAAACAAGCAAGTGCTGAAGATTCAGACGCCCAAAGGCTCCGAAATAATTTCCGAAGTGCAAGAAGTGCTGAAGGACAGTCACATCTATGACATCAAAATCAAGGAGCCCACGCTCGAAGACGCCTACCTCAAACTCGTAGCCACCTAACAAATGAAGAGCGAGAGAATGCCAAATACACTCAGAGTCATCTACAGCGCGTTCAGGATGGCCATGCTTTACTGGATGGCTGATCCTCAGTGGATTATCCCCAACGTTATCGCCCCGTTCGTATTCACTGCGGTGGCGTTCACGCTTTTCAACGCGTACGAAGGTTCAAGCGGACCGTTCGGGCTCTACGCGGTGCTGGGCGGCGGGATGATGGGCATGTGGGGCAATACCATTTACTCATCAGGGTTCGCCATAAGCTTTGAAAAGTGGCAAGGCACACTGGAGGAAGTGATGGCAGCTCCATCCAAGTTTATCCATGTGATCGCTGGAAGATCCATCTCGAATGCCCTGTTCGGCCTAATTAACATGGTTGCCGTGTTCATCGTTGGAATATTCGTTTTCAAAATCTCTCTCGGAATATACGACCCAATTCTTTTCACAATTTCGTTGTTGCTAACTCTTCTTTCGGTTTCCGCGCTGGGCTTAATTTTCGCCTCAGCCTTTGTGCTCTCCAGATCAGCCCAGACCCTTACGAACGGGCTGGAGACCCCGTTGTACATAATCTCCGGTTCGATGTTTCCGATCGCCCTCCTTCCCTTCTGGAGCCATCCTTTAGCCTACATCCTAGGACCGACATGGGGAATAGACGCCATCAGACTGACGACAAGCCAACAATACGCTTCTCAAACCTTCTGGACAGGCATGGGAACAAACAGTGCACTGTTTCTGGACTTGACGGTGATGATCCTCATAACGGCCGCTTATGCCGCGATAGCCACGGTCCTTTTTAAGATGGTAGAAACTAGGGCAAGAACAATGGGAACGCTGGTCGAAGCATGAACAACCTGAGAGTCTTTGTGAGCAGCGCCGTGTTCAGCTTCCGAGCACAGTTCAACTGGCTCAGCCCTTCAATGTGGCTGACCATGAAGTTCGTCCTATCATTTTCTCAAATGGCATTCTTCGTTTTCGTCGGAATCTTCTCTGGCGGAGGGGCAAGCGCGGTTTCCTTCATAGCAATAGGCAACGCCATGCAATCTCTTTCTTGGAACACCGTTTTCTCAGTAGTCCAAATAACAGGTCAGGACAAATGGGATGGGACGCTGCCACTGGTGCTGGCCACGCCAGCAAACCGATTGCCCCTCTTCGTCGGTAGAGCCATGGTTCACGTGCTCGACGGACTTGTCAGCGTCGCCATATCATTTGCCTTCGCAGCCTTCGTGTTCGGAGTAAACTTCGCCCATGCGGATCCATTCGCCTTAGCCGTGACTGTTCTGCTGACGAGTTTCACGATGGCAGGGTTCGGACTGCTAATCGGAGGGTTCTCATTTCATTTCAGAAACCCGATAGTGTTCGCAAACATCTTCACATTCATACTCCTCATATTCTGCGGAGTCAACTTCCCATTTTCAGCCCTCCCACGGCTGGTCCAACCCATTTCTTACGCCATTTCCTACGCCTTCCCGCTGACCTACGGAATAAACGCAGCCCGACAAGCCATAAATGGAGCCTCACTGTTCAACATCTCCCCAATACTCGCCGAACAAATTGTAGTCGGCTTATTGTCGATAGCAATGGGATACCTTCTTTTCGAATCGTTCGAACGCTCAGCAAGAAAAACGGGAAAAATGGAAGCCCAGTGAAGAACAAACAGACCCGCGGCGCGCCAGAGCGCGCGCACGCATTTATCGACCGACAGGGAAGCGCTAAGTTGAACTGATACTTCACGACATGCATCTCGATTTGCATGTTGCGCCGTCGATAGTATCTGGCCAGGTTGCCCGTTTTCTAACGAGCAGGACAACCAGTGAAATAGCAACAAAGGTTAAGATAGCAACCAGTGATGTAAATTCTGGAACTACGGTGACTGTTCCGTCCGACGGTATCGTGTAGGGAATTGAGTTGGAATTAGGATCAGAAAGGTTGACATCTTCGAGGTGCAGTGGAACTGAGTTGCCCGGAGCAAGAGATTTGAATTGCACAGTTATCAGCACACCGCTCCCATTTACTCCCAGCGCCCCACCCATCAGTAGACTATAAATCGAGACGATACCAAGCGTAGAATTGTAATGATCAGTGAAATTCGCAATGTTAAAGAAAGTTTGGACGCCGCCACTCTTCAGAAAAGGGCCTTCCGCAACCTCCGTTCCGTTCATGAGAGTTGAATTGTAGTACAATTTGAGTGAATAAGCATAAAGATTCGACACATCAGCAATGCTCACATTGACTGTGAAAATAACTCCTACAGCACCAACCGTCTGACTCGATGGTTCCAGAGAGAGACTTGCTGAAGCCGCATCACTGCTGACATTGCACATCGACAGCGTCAAAAGAACTACGATTACTGAATATGCCAAAAACTTACGTATGTTAATAGACCGCGTCATGCCCATGTTCTCGCCCAATGTTTAACGTTACAAGTATATTTGGATTTCAAAAATAGATGGAAGAGGATTCCAGTCGTGAGTGCAACATAGCGTTTGCTTCAAAATATGGCGCAATTATTTCGCAAAGAATGACTGATATTAAAAGAGCGCGCGCGCCAAATTTCTTTTTCTTTTGCTTGGCATCTTCTATCAAACGTGGGAGTGCCTATTTCAGCAATCAACAAGAATTATCTGCACATAATTACATATTATAATAGGAATTGGGGGTCGTTTAGCTGGAAAAGTTGACAAAGGTCGAGTTCACAAACCTAGACAAAGTGCTATATCCTGTGGCAAACGTCACTAAGGCGCAGGTTATTCAACATTATGTTAGAATGGCTCCCAGAATGCTGGGCATTTTGAAGAACAGGCCGATGGTTTTGACTAGGTTTCCTGACGGCGTCGATAAGGAGGGTTTTTACGAGAAAGACATGCCCCTGGGCACTCCTTCCTGGGTGAAGACGTTCAGGAAACACTCCGAATCGGCTGGGCGTGAAATAAACTATATTGTTTGTAATAACTTGGACACGCTTGTTTGGCTCGCGAACCTCGCCGCGCTTGAGCTTCACATGACCCTTTCAAAGACGGACAGGTTTGAGAAGCCTGATATTCTTGTGTTCGACGTTGATCCAGAGCCACCGGCGGGCATAGATGAGGTTGTGAAAGTAGCGTTGATGCTGAAGGAGAAGCTTGACGGCTTGGACCTCAAGTCTTACGTGAAGACCTCTGGAAAAAAAGGCTTACACATTCTCGTTCCAATCGTTTCTGAATATGCCTTCAATCAAACTAGAGAATATGTGCACCAGATCGGAAGGCATTTGGCCAGCGAATCTGGCTTGGTCGCCTCAGAGGTTTCTAACCCGAAAAAACCCGGCACAGTTTACATTGATTATCGGCAGAATTCTCATGGAAGAACCATGGTGTGCCCCTACAGTCTGAGGGCCACACCCCAAGCGACGGTTTCTATGCCCTTGGACTGGACGGAGGTCAAAAAAGGGTTAAAGCCAGAAGCATACACTTTGTCAACGGTTGCCAAGTCGGAGAGCAACCCCTGGAAAGGAATGCTCGAAAACAAACAGAAACTTGAGAAGAGTGTTGACTAATGGAAGAAGAAGAATCAATGGAAGAAACGAACGCGCGAATTCCCAAGAGACCTTTTTGGAGCGGGGCTGTGACAATAGGCCTGGTAAACGTGCCGGTAAAGCTTTACTCGATGACTTTTGACAAGGCTTTTTCCTTCAGGTTTCTCCACAAACAGGATGGGCAACCCCTGAAGTATCAGAAGGTGTGCGTTAAAGACAACGCAGTCGTTCCTTGGGAAGACACTGTGAGAGGCTATGAAGTGAGTAAGAACCGCTTCATAGTTTTCCAGAAAGAGGAACTTGACGCCGCGAGACCCCAATCGAGTCAGAAAATCCGCATCGACAAGTTTGTGGACTACCTCTCTATCGATCCAATATACTTCGAAAGATCCTATGCCCTCGCGCCTGACAAGAGCAACGAAGCCTACAGCCTACTCTTGACATCATTGCAAAAAACGCACAAGGCTGGAGCTGGAAGAATCACACTGAGAACGAAAGAGTATCCAATCTTGTTGCACGCTTACAAGGGAGCCATGGTGCTGACCACGCTCAGATACGCCTACGAGATTTCAGATCCGAGCAACCTGGAAGAACTAAAAGGACTCAAGGAACCAGAGAAGAAGGAATTGGACCTGGCAGTTAAAATAATAAACGATCTTTCAGGCGAGTTCGACATAAACGAATACGAGGACACCTACGAGGAAAGAATTCGAAAGCTGATTGCCAAAAAGCTCAAGGGTGAAACAATCGTCGCCGAAAAACCCGTGAAAGAAGAAGCCAAGGAACTCATGGCAGCGCTGCAAGAGACCCTCAACCAGCTGAAGAAACAATGAGAAAGTATTACAAGCCAATGCTCGCACAGCACGCTGAGAAGCCTTTCAATTCGGAGGACTGGATATTCGAGGTCAAATGGGACGGCATAAGGGCAATCAGCTACGTTGACGGCGAACTCAGCATTAGGAGCAGAAACGACAAAGAACTGAAACACAATTTTCCCGAACTTGAAGAACTGAAGAAACTGACGGAAAACACCGTGATCGACGGCGAAATAATCGTCTTCAAGGGTGGCAAAGCCGATTTTCAAGCGCTTGCCGAGAGAAGCAAAACCACTTCAACGGAAAATATCAAGTATCTGTCCCGCGATTCGCCAGTGAACTATGTAGTGTTCGACATACTGGAAAAAGATGGAAACTCTCTCCTAAAGCTTCCGCTGACGGAGAGGAAGAGACTCCTGAAAGAATATGTACGCGAGGGAAGCTATGTTGTGCTTTCCGCATTTGTGGAAACAGACGGGGAAGCGTACTACAAGGCGGCTCTGGCAAAAGGCATGGAAGGTATAATGGCCAAGAAAAAAGACAGCCAATATGAACTGGGAGCCAGAAGCGCAAACTGGTTGAAGATTAAACCCATCCTCACATGCGATTGTATAATATTCGGTTACACAATAGGCAAAGGCGTGAGGAAGCCGACGTTTGGAGCGCTTATTCTGGGACTTTTTGGCGAAAAGGAACCAGTCTACGTTGGCAAAGTCGGAACCGGCTTCGACCGAGAAAATTTGGAATCAATGTTGAAAATGTTTGAGCCTCTGCAAGTCAAGCATAAGACCCTTGAAGGAGTAGACGCCCCAGAAGAGATAGTTTGGCTAAAGCCTGAAAATGTTTGCGAAGTGGCCTACCAAAACGTCACCAGAGAGGGCAGACTGCGCATGCCCAGATTTCTCGGACTTAGAAACGATAAGCTTCCTTCGGAGTGTACTCTGGATCAGATAGCCCAAGGCAGGCTCGAACCTTATGCTTCGAGGAGAGATTTCAGCATAACGCCGGAACCGTCAGCGGCCGCCGCTTCAGAGGAGAAAGGAAGCGCATTTGTCGTTCAGGAGCATCATGCGAGAAGACTTCATTACGATTTGAGGTTGGAGAAGGATGGCGTGTTGAAGAGCTGGGCGGTTCCGAAGGGAATTCCAGAGCAGTCCGGCGAGAAGAGGCTCGCCGTGGAAACGGAGGATCATCCGTTGGAGTATCAGAGCTTTGAGGGAACCATACCGGAAGGACAGTATGGAGCTGGCACGGTGAAAATATTTGACCAAGGAACGTATGAAACGAAGCTCTGGAATGAAAACATGATAGAGGTTACTCTTCACGGCCAGAGACTTCACGGCAGGTACGTGCTCACACGCTTCAAAAAGGCGGGGGACAAACAGTGGCTACTCCTAAAGGCAAAAGAGGCAGAATAGAAAAGCTGCATCTCGGCACGATGGGCTGGAGCTACGGGTTCTGGGTGGGCCGCCTCTATCCTGAGAGGCTGAAGCCGCCAGAGTTTCTGACCGAGTACGCGAAGCATTTTGACACGGTGGAATTGGACAACACGTTCTACCGAATTCCGTCGACGAGCACGACGCAGGCTTGGAGAGAACAGACTCCTGATGGATTCTTGTTCTCAGCCAAGTTTCCGAGAGTCGTAACCCACATCAAAATGCTTCGAGATTGTGAGAGAGAGGTTGAAATCTTCATTTCAAGAATGTCCCAGCTACGCAACAAGCTCGGACCGCTTCTGCTCCAGTTTCCAGCCTCATTCAACGCAAAGCATTTTCCAGATTTGCAGCAGTTCTTGTCGATATTGCCAAAGGGCTATCGTTACGCCGTCGAGGTGAGAAACAAAGACTGGGCGGGAACAAAACTTAGCTCCCTTCTCAGAGAAAAGAGCGTGGCCCAAGTTTCCGCTGCTCAACCTTTTCTTGAGGCGTCATCCGATTTCGTCTACATCAGATGGGAAGGGGACAGAAGCAAAGTGGATGGAACTTTGGGCAGGGTGGAAGTCGACAAGACGGTTGAAATCGCAAAATCGGCGGACGCCGTGAAGAATTTTCTTGATCAACATCTGGAGGTTTTCGGCTATTTTAGCAAGTACTACTCAGGCTATCCTCCAAGCGATGTCGAGCAACTTCTGAACTTATTGCAATGAAAGAGATTGCTTCGCGCATTAGCTTGTCCGTTGAGGTCAACGAACCCGAGCATGCGAATTAAGTAATTGGGGAGCGTTGAATGAACTTTTTTGAAACTGGGACGTGAAGTGGCAAGGCGTGTTTAAGTTGGTCTGCTGTGTTGACGGCAATCATCTTCTCGGCTACTGTGCGCGTGTTGATGAGTCCGGAGGGTTTTTAGCAGTTGCGAGGTCAGCCTTGGACCGAAGCCGTTACTATGTCTTAACATCGTTAAACGGGTTAATCCTGAAATCGTCCTGCAGATGGGCACCTGTACAGTGAGGTTACATATCGTTATGAGTGAGTTTCGAGTCTGGACAGAGCCTGCTGGGAGCTTCATTCGCAAAACACAGTCTCCGTCAAGCTTAATTCTGAAAAATTTTTTTCTCGCATCAAAAACCGAGCCCAAACTCAACGCTTCTCTTCTCTGATCTTCTCAGCATCCTATGGCACGCGCTCCTAGATTATTTAACTAGTCCGAGCGCGCCTTCGAATGAACGCAGTCCGGGAAGACACAGCCCGCGTTCACTTCTTAACTAGTACGATCTTCACTAATAGAGGTTCAAGCTGCTCAACTCTAGCTTCGCCAAATTTGTTCTTGTGTTCTGTGGCTACTGCCATGGCGTGCTCGGCAGTTATTGTGTGTTTACTCAGCATTTTCATGACTGAACGTGCGACTTTTCTTGTGGCGATGTTGTACCTGCCCTTCATCCATGTTTCGCTTTGTGGCGTAAGGTCGCTGTTCACTTCGTACAGCCACACCTGTGCGTCAGTTTTCAAGACTCTGTGCAGCTCTTCAAACGCTTTGGATTGGTTTGGCAAATGATGAAAGGTCAGGGTTGCTACTGCAATATCCACGGATTCGTTTGGCATGCCGATTTCTGCGGCGTCTCCTGTGAGGACGTGCAGGTTCTTCACGTGCGCTCTCTTTGCGTTTGTTCGAGCCATCTTTGACATATCCAGAGAAACATCTAGTGCAACAACTTCCAATGAAGGATTCTTGGTAGCGATGCTGGTGGAGAGATATCCTGGACCAGCTCCCACGTCCAAGACCGTGTCGAATGCGAGTTTGTCAAGAATTTCATTCGCTATGGTGGCGTTGATGTCCCTGAAGACAGAGATACTTCTGGTTGCAAACGCGTATACGTGCGCTCCAAATCCCTTAAACAAGTCTGGCATGAGCTAACACCGCAATTTCTCTCGATTCATAAACATCTTAGGTTGCTTGTATATGCTTTCAGTCCAAGTTGCAGCATGAGGAATGCTTGGATCTTTTCCTAGAGGTTAGGGATAACACAACAAAAAGTGTTTCCTACTTCCGCGTCACGGCTTTTTCGAAATTTTCGGATAACAATCTTCCCGTGGCGGCGTCCATGTTGATGGTTCGTTTGGTCTTTTTTGTTTTGTGCTGGACTTTTATGCTCCAGGCAGGAAGCAAAATCAACTCTGCTGAAATGGGAAGGACGCCTATTTTCAATTCCAATGTTTGATATGCTTCTTTTACGCTGAGTTTTACTTGTGGGAATTTTCCGATTTCGTTGGGCAGTTTGGGCACGAACGCGATGCGGTCGTCTTCGTCCAAGTTTCTGAGTTTCTCCGCCTTGTTTGTCATGAGTTTGTGAAAGACTATCTCCCTCTTCTCCAGAGATATTATAGCCCCAGTTTGTGCGCTCACAAAGTATCTGCGTGTTTCCTCTTTTTTGAGGAGGAGCATTTTGGTTGCCTTGCGCGTGGCATTGACCCTCCAGATGGGAATGTAAAAGAACTCCGCATCGTAGATTTCTTCCTCTTTGCGCAGCAAACCACCTTCAAGCATGGATTTGGCTTTCTTGGACGCTTCCACCTGGGTAATGTTTGTTGGAATTGTCGGCACTTCTCCGTTGATGTCTTTGGAGGGATCGAGGTTGAATTCTGACAACCAGTACAAGTATTCGGTCCCATTTCTGGATCGACCCTTCTTCGCGACGCCAGCGTTGACGAGCTTGCGGAGGATTTTTTCCGTGTCCGTTGAACTGATCTTCAGACTCTTCGCCACAGAGGCCGCTTGAACAGCCTTTCTTTCTGAGTGAAGGAATCGCCGGGTTTTCTCCTCCAGATTCGCCGAAGGAGTAATGTGCGCAGCTGCGGTCCACTTCTTTGCGATTCTCGTTTCCAAGTGTTTCTGAAAGAATGCTGCTGATTCAGGGGGCACGTATCTTGCGAGATCCTTCTCGTCAAGAGTCAGGTGTTTGGTCGCAAGCCAGCGAACGTTGAAGTCGATGACATCATCATAATAGTCTGGTGAAAGCAGCAGAAATTCGCCCGTTCGCAGGCTTGGCAGCTTCTGCAGAACGGCATCTGCGTGTGAGGGATCTATTGATTGGATGATCTTTTGTACTCTGGCAATGTCCTGAGTTGTCATCATGCGGCCTAGGCACCATGTGTTTACCTGTGCTAGGGCTTTGTAGTCTATGTCCGTGATGTTTTGCGTGGCCGCAATAAGCCCTACCCCGTATTTCCTTGCCTGTTTGAACAAGAGGGCGTAGGCGTTTTTTGGAGGAGGATTCCGTGGGTAAGGTGGAATGTAGGGAGAGATTTCGTCGACATAGAACAGCATTCTCAGATCGTTTGACGGGTTTTTAAGCATCCAGCAATAGAGTTCCTTGAAGAGGGTGGCGAGGAAAAATTGCTTGTCGTTTTCGGAGCTTAAGGTGTTCAAATAGATTATGTTCACGGGAATTTTTCCGTCGCTCTTGTCCACGAAAAGGCTGATGTCTATCTGAACTCCCAACTGAAACATCAGAGAAGAAGTTCCAACCGTCAGAAAGTGCAGTTTTCGCGCAATTTCTTCCGGCTCTTTCTTGGTCACGAGACTGTTTAGAGTCGCGGCGATTTTGGCCGGAGGGTTTAGGACAATGTGAGCCAGATGGCTTATGTCGCTGATTCTCTGCCCCTGTTGCCATGTATGTTCGAGTATAGTGAACAGGTAAGCTTTGGCGCTTTTTCCAGCGTCTGCGTTCAAATCGTACCCTAGAAAGCTTGCGAGGGAGGCAGCTGTGAGGTCGATGGTTTGGACGGCTTCTTCATGGGGAATGTCTTGTGTAGGAGATTTGAACGGGTTGACGCTTATGGGGATAGCTTTGGTGCTGGCAGGAGTGAAAATGGCTACCCTGGCCTTTGAGAAGAATTCCTCTTGAACCTCCAAAGGAGTTCCATGTTCTATGAGTTCTTCAGAATCGCTCTTAACGGCGAGGGAGGAAATGTCTCCTTGAGGGTCAATAATGATAACTGGAATGTCGTTTCGCACAGCCTCTTCGATGACGCATTTACACAATACGGTTTTGCCAGAACCGCTGCCGCCGAGGGCCATGAAGTGACGTTTAAAAGCGTTAACTGGGAGCTCCACTGGAGAACCATCTGCCCTGTTCTCGCCCAAAAATAAGGAACCGCTAACCCCCGATCTTGAGCTGTTCGGGCTTGTTTCACCGTTCATTCTTGGCATCTCCAAAATAGTAGTGGGAAATATGATCAGGCACGCTCTAGTTGGTTTCTGTCTTATTAACAATTACTTCAGAGGGGATGCACTGAAAAACGGTGATTAGATGCTACTTGGCGAAAAGAAGACCCAGTGCCAAGCCGATAAGGAATGCCACGGAGGAGTAGGGTAGGACGTTGAGCCACCCGTGCCCAAGGTTGTATAGCATTGGAAGAATCTTCATTGCCTCGTTGAAAAGCCCGCTGAAGGTCACGCTCAGAATGCCAGTAGCGACTAAAACTATGACAAGTGCAACAACTAGTACCATAAGCTTCAAAGCTCTCTTTATCACCGCACCCACGAGCAAACCTATTATGAATGGCAGGACAACCGGAACTATCCAAGCAACCTCAGGCGGGATTGACATCGTTTTTCCTCAGAATTTAAAGCCTAGCTATTCTGAAACTTGTATAAAAAAGTATTTGCGGAGCCTGCCAGCACCCGAGCCACATACCATTGCAAAGATTTAGGCAAGAGGGCAGCTATTGTTGAAATATTACAGTTATAATATAGAAGGGCGCCGTCCATGGATAATTAGAAAGTGAGAAAGAATAACAATATGAACAGCTCCCAGCCGCGTGGAATACACAATTCTTAATTTGTCGGCTACTAGAATCTAGCAGACGGTGGCTCGAACACGACTCCCTTAGTGACTGAATTTGAAGTGTTGACCTGGAACCGAACGTACAATGTTCTCTTGAGCCTAGCAAGGAGGATTCTCAGAAGCGGGTTTGTGCCAGATGTAATAGTCGGCATTTCTAGGGGAGGGTGGGTTCCCGCCCGCGTGCTATGCGACCTGTTGAATGCTCCAGTTCTGGCTAGCATCGGAGTGGCATTCTACACCGGTGTCGGGAAGGCTGGGCGCCGACCGATGCTGACGCAGCCTCTCTCAGTCGCAGTGTTAGGGAAGAAAGTGCTTCTCGTTGACGAGGTTACCGACACTGGAGAGAGCCTGAAGCTGGCTAAAGAGCAGCTCGTCACAGAAGGAGCGAAGGAGGTGAGAACTGTGACCATGTACACGAAGCCTTGGAGCATCATCGAACCCGATTTTCATGAGAAGAAAACGTCCAGTTGGATAGTTTTTCCATGGGAGACAAAGGAAACCATTCAGTCAGTGACCCAAGACTCAAAATGGAAACGGAGAAAGGAACTACTCGATCTTGAACACGCACGATTATCGGCAAGACAAGCCCAGAGATTCTTAAATAAGATTTTAACAGAGAAATGCAAAAGTCCCAGGATCTGAACCATAAAGACCAAGCCTGCAGCCCATCAAACGAGACTTGGTTGCTGCATGGACGAAGTCACAAGTCTTTAATAAAGGGAACATAGACAATGTGTCTCATGGAGGAAAAACAGTTTGTTTAAGCGTTGGCTAAAAGCAGATATTCTAATATTCGCAATCGCCTTATGCTTCGCAGCTCAAATATGCGTGTTCAGCGCAACAACTAGGCATAGCACGATAGGAATCGTCTATGGCGCGGATACCCCAGTGGTCGGCGCCATTGTTTCTGCCGAGCCTGCTGATGACCTTACCAACGGCTCCGGGTACGCATTTACCGACAGCTCTGGTGGCTATAGCATGACTACAGGGCTGACCGCTGGATCGTACAACGTGAGCGCCTTCGCCTACGGCTACATTACAGGCGAGGTCGACTTTGTAAATGTGACACAAGGCCAAACCACAGCGGCCCCAACCATTGACCTACAGGTTTCAGGCGGAATCTCCGGCACGGTTACAGACGCAGTTAGCGGAAACCCAATAAACGGCACTGATGTCTTCGCGGATCTCTCAAATGGAACAGGGAACTTCGGATTTTTCGGCACGACGGGAGTCGACGGTAAGTATCTTATGGCGACAGACTTGCCTACCGGAATGTACAACGTGTCAATTTTACTTGCACCAGACGGATATATCACACAAATGACGACGGCAAACGTCGTTGCAGGTACTGACACCACGGGTGTAAACCTTGCCCTAGATAGGTCGGGAATACTCACGGGAAATGTACATGCACCAAACGGGACCGGTTTGTTCGGGGTCGATGTCACTGCTTTCACTGGTGACCCTTACTATGGTTCTGCGACAACAGACATGTCAGGGAACTACAGAATAGCTACCGGACTGGGAACAGGCAACTACACCGTATATGCTAGCGGGGACGGAAACTACACGACGTACGGCGGTCTTTTGACCCCCACCACCGTCCAAGTTACTGCTGGTCAGACGACGAGCGGCATAGACATGGAGCTGACCCCTGTCACGACGCCTCCGACACCGTCTGGCACCATAACTGGGCACATCACCGACCAAAGCACCGGCAACCCGATTAGAGACGCATCCATCACGGCTACAGGAACCAACGGCACCGGTTTCGGAGACACTGACAGTAACGGCTTCTACAACATCTCAAGCGGGCTTGGAACAGGAGATGACTATAACATCAGCGCATCAGCCTCAGGCTATTACGATACATACTATTCAGCTCTTGTCAGCGTCACAGTCGGCCAAACAACCTCTGGCATCGACATCCAGATGAGGGCTGAGCCAGCACAACAGTTCGGCACCATCACGGGCACAGTTTGGGGAGGCTCAAACCCGATAACCACCGTTCCAGAGTTTCAGTACCCATTGATGGCAATGCTCTCTCTGACTCTAGTAGCTGCAGTAGCAGGAAGATTAATGCTGAAAACGAAACGCTACAAGAAGGCAAGCACAGTCCATTAGCCTTCTCCACCTTTTTTTGTTCCTTCGTCTACTCGCAGAAGTTTAATGCTCTCGCTAACTCAGATACAAAACAACTGAAGCGTGATTGGCCTTCTTCGAACATTGGAAAGGAGGCGCGTTTTTGGCATCGAGATTCCCAGTTTCCTCAGCTTCTATAATTCTATTGTTCCATTTCCAAAGCATTTTTCTTTTGAGACTCCAACGGAGCATATTCTTCAAAACCGTATTTTCCGCTCCCGGCAGATTTCATACCTTCCACTCTAAGACGGTCGAGGCAATCCTGTTACCTTCAGGTTCTTGCGATGGCCCAAGGCAGTGGAAGGGAGAAAGGAGAGGGAAAAAAGTTTTTCAGCTCCCCTAGACCTTTGCGAGTACTTTCCCGAGAGGATGGAACATCGTCGATTTGTTTTCAACCCTCCAGACAGACACTTGATGATTGGCGAATTATTAAGGCGTTTTTCAGAATTGCTTCAGAATTAGGTCCTATTATATTCCAAATGTAATCTTGCATTTATGCCATGCTAGAGCACAGACTTGGAGGATAATTGCACGGGCTCATTGTACGAAATCCGTTGCGAGACGAGCTTATCAGAAAACATAACTTGCCGTTTCGCGTAAGGAGTTCGGAGATGTTTATGAGGAAGCGCTTGCAGCCTCACATAATGTGTGGAGTCGGGGACGTTGCTAAGTATGTCCTTCTATCCGGAGATCCCAAGCGAGTTGAGAGAATTGCAGCTTTCTTCGAGGACAGCTTAAAGGTTGGAGAGTACAGGGGGTTCGTGACCTACACGGGCAAAGTTGAAGGCATGAGGGTTTCTGCCTGCTCAACGGGAATCGGTTGTCCCTCAACGGCGATAGTCGTCGAGGAGTTGGCGAAGATTGGTGCCGAGACCCTAATCAGAGTCGGAACGACTGGCAGTCTGCAAACCGACGTTGAAGTCGGTGACCTGGTTATCGCTTCTGCCGCGGTGCGCGGCGATGGAACGTCAAGATGCTATGTACCGATTGAATACCCTGCCGTCGCAGATTTCAACGTAACCAAAGCACTGTTTCAGGCAGCACAAGAATCGAAACGGAGGGTTCATTTTGGTACCGTTTTAACCTCAGACGCCTTCTACGGCGACCTTGACATCCTGAAAAACTGGAGCATATTTAACGTCCTCTCAGTGGAGATGGAATGTTCCGCGATATTCACACTTTCAAAACTGAGGAAATTGAAGGCCGGCGCCATTCTGGCGGTTGATAGCAAACCGTTGATGGGCCGTGAGAAGGGTGAATTTGAGCCTGGTCAGAAAACTGGAGAGCTGGATGATTCAGTTCAAAAGGCAATCGAAGAAGAGATACACGTCGCCATTGAGGCAATTAAAATCTTAGAAAGCGAGACAATAAAAGAAAGCCGAAAAGAAGCAAACGCAAAACTCGGACAATAGCAACGTAGGAGAAGGAGTTCTGGCGTTCTTTGTCTGGGGTTCAAACGTCCCCAGATTCTCTCATCTTTTTGTCCTCGTACGGTGCTGCGACTCTTCTGTAGAATTCGAGCTTGACGCACTCTAAGACGCCTATGGCTTTGTTGATGTGGAAATATCGAAGGGGATACGTCTGCTTGAGTATCTTCGTCACAACATAGTTTAGCTCTCCATCCACCTCTTCCACCGGCAGAGACTTGAGAATACCTATCAGTTCATCAAGGGCCTTTTCATACTTTGCCCTGTTCTCAGGTTTAACGTACGGCAACAATCAAACCTCCAACAGCAACCTGGTACGAGCAGAAACCTATTAAAACTCATCGAAATTATTGAAACTCCCAGGGCCTCACACTACTTGGGCGGCAACCCTGACCTCTTCACCTCCGCGCAGGTACTGCTTACCCGCCCATAACCGCCTCTGAGACATTCCTCCTAGATACAAAAAGTAGATACAAAAAGCATGAACGTTAGGAAAAAAGACTCTTGAACGGAACAAACGATCTTCCAGAATTCCCCGAGTTCAGAAAACTAGAGTTTGAAGACAAAGCTCTTCTCGAAGCACTTTTCAAGGAGATGCAACCGCAGATTTCTGAGCTCACATTCACGAACCTCTACGTGTGGAACGGGGCAGAACCTGTACAACTCTCACGTTACGACAAAACAATCTTGATGCAACGCAGGAAAATACCCGAAGGAAAGAACGTGCTCCTGCCACCGCTGACAAAAGAACCTATCCCCATACTGCTGGAAGAGTTAAGGAAGGCTGCAGTTGGGAGTCGTTTTGAGATACTACTTTATGGCATAGATTCGATCGCAGGGGAGCTCAGCGGGCGATATCGAGTTGAGCCGGACAGGGATAACTGGGACTACGTGTACCTTTCGTCCGACTTGGCCGATCTTCCGGGCGATAAGTACCATTCCAAACGCAACTTCATAACCCGCTGTCTCGCTGAGCACAAGTGTGAATACGTCAATCTTGACGCCTCAGTCGTAAACGACTGTCTTCAACTTCAAACGGAATGGTGCAACCTCCGCCAATGCGGCTCAATACCCAGCCTGGAAGCAGAAAACAAAGCAATCAAAGCAATCTTTGAAAAATACGCACAGCTAGCGGTGTTCGGAGGCGCCGTTTACGTAGACGGCAAGCTCGAAGCCTTCACACTCGCAGAATCGCTTAACAGCGACACAGCAGTCACACACTTCGAAAAAGCCAACCCCCAAATCACAGGGCTGTACCAACTCATCAACCAATTGTTCTGCCAAAACAAACTCCGAGCCTTCACATACGTCAACCGCGAACAAGACCTCGGAATACCAGGCCTCAGAAAAGCAAAACTCAGCTACCACCCACACCACATGGTAGAAAAATACATTTCAACAATAGCCTGACGGCCGGCGAGGCTCCCAAGCTTTAGCCTTGAACTCCCGTTTTCTCGTCAAATATTTCATTAGCCAGATTTATGGTGGAGAGTGACGCGGACAGAGCGAAAAACATGAGGGGTAGGAAATGGAAACGCTTTGTCCGCGTGGTTCTCTTATCCCTTCTCCAGCCTCAGCATTTGCAGTGGCACCTAATGATTGTTCTCCAAATAGTGTATTGATTGGTACTTGCTCTATATAGAGAGCTTTAGATTGCCAGTTGAGTGTTGCAAGAAAACTCGTACCGTGAACGTACCACCCTTTTCTTGAGAGGACATCAGCTACGCGCAATACCTGTTGCTTGGGAACTTTTTTGCCAAATCCGGGATGGGCAATCTAGGCATTACTCTTTGACTCTGGTCATATCTCTCCATGCAGGCTGTGTGAGAACGAACAGAGTGCGTTCAGTATCAGTATCCGAGGTTCTTGTCCACGACGTTGATTAGAGGTTGCTCGTGGAGGAATCGGTCTAGGTTTTCGCAGAATATGGTCGTCAAGCGTTCCATGTAGTACGGTGTTAGCCCGGCAACGTGTGGAGTGATTATCACGTTTCTGAAGCCCCATAGTTCGCTATTCGCTGTCAACGGTTCATTCTCAAACGTGTCCAAGCCTGCTCCCGCGATTCTTCCTTGTTTCAGGGCCTCTACTAACTTGTCTTCTTGGACGATTTTTCCTCTGCTTACGTTGATGAGATAGGCGGTTCGCTTCATGCTCTTGAACTGGGCTTCCCCCATCATTCCCTCGGTCTCCTTGGTCAGTGGCAGCGAGAGAACGACGAAGTCTGATTCGGCGCACAGTTGGTTCAAATCGGCTGGATGAAGGAGCCTATCAACATTTTTTGACGTGTTTTGAGAAGGATCTCGTTTCGTCGCGATGACTCTCATTCCGAGGCATTTCGTCTTCTGCGCTATTTCCGTTCCGATTCTGCCCAGCCCCACTATTCCCGCGGTTTTGCCAGATAGCTCTTCAACCTGCTCAACGGATGACCATGATTCGAACCTTTCCCATTTTCTTTCCGCTTGATTCCTGATGAACAGGTGCAGTTTTCGGCAGAGACACAGCATCAATCCAATGACGTGCTCCGAAATCGGAGTAGGATGGACCCCTCCGGCGTTCGTTACTATTACCCGACTTTTCACCACTTCCGGAAGGAGGAGTCTGTCAACGCCAGCTCCCCAGGCTTGGATCCATTTCAACTTTCTCGCCGCAAGGAACAGCTCTCTTGAAAAGAAACCTGTAAACAGGATGTCCGCATCCTCGATGAGTTTCTGAGCCTCTTCTTTGTTTACACTCTGTATAACCTCAAGGTTCGGCGAAACACGCCTAATCTTCTCGACATACACTGCTGGCAAATCGAAAGAAATCAAAACCTTCAATTTTTCCATCCCTGGCAACCTCCACCAGAGCCCATTTGAATATGCTCTGTCAGACATCGATTGCGCGACGCTATTTAAACGTTGCAAATCCAAAAACTCGCCTCTATTCCAGCACTTCTTCCTCGTTGCGAATGCGCGGCCCCGAGTTCTTCATATAAAGAAATTCCTGAGTCGGGGCTGAAGGTCTTTGGCTAGCCCATGTAGTTTATTGTGAAGGATGAGCCGTTGGAAGCGGGCGGCGAGACGCTTGCTAGCTCCGTGTTTTGATTGTACAGCGTGACTTCGATATGGGGAAGACTGCTGATAGTTTCCATCTTGCCGCCCACAGTTGCTGCGCAACCAGTGAATGTTAATTCCGAAAAGTCAGCCAGATTTCTCAAAACGTTGTTTATTGTCGGTCGCTCCAGAATCCACTCAGCTGAGAGCATTGAAGAAGGATAAGAGACATTGTCATTACGGTAATATTGCCCCTTGACGGAATCGTTGATTTCCATCAACCAAGTGTTTGCGGAGGGATCTGAGAGTGATATTGAAGCCGTGATTCGGTCTCCTGGCGATACGTTCAGTGGTACCGTCACTTCATTGTTTGGCAAAAGCTCGTACCATGCTGAATAGCTTCCGACCCCGTTTATCGAATCCTGTTCTGTTCCAATCTGAATTAGGGAACCGTCGAATTCGCCACCGATGCCAATCCAAACTGCACTAAAAGAATCCCTTCTTGAGACACTGACAGCAGGAACTGTCCAAGATGCTTCGATTTCTGTGACTGAAGGATGTGGGTTGTTTAGGTTTGTGGCTACAACATAACCCGACCAGTTGGTACTCGGCAAACTCCGATTCGCCGAACCCGTGAGAAACGGAAAGAAAAGAATCAGAGCGACGACGAGCAGAACGTCCAACAACACAAACAGGACGATTGCGAATATCCTTCCCTTCCTCATAGGAGGTTTTTCGGGAGGCTCGTAAGACACGTTCATTCGTTTCTCTCAACCTGCTATTGTGACTTCTTGGGCTCCAAACATTTGAGCTTGTTACGCCACTATAATAATGTGCTCAACAGTGCTCGGCGTATCGGGCTTTACCGTCCTCTACATCAGGAGTGTATCATCGTCAGAATCATTTTGAACTTTTTCACTGCTCTGAGTGAATGGGGTTTTTTCGCGGGAATCACAATCATTTCCCCCTCTTCTACGAGCTTTGATTTTCCAGAGATAACTATCTCTGCTGCTCCGTCAACTAAGTATATCAAGGCATCATACGGCGCCGTGTGTTCGCTCAGACCCTGTCCCTGGTCAAAAGCGAAAAAGGTCACGGTTCCGGTTTTTCTATCGATTATCGTTCTACTAACCACGGAGCCTTCTTGGTAATCTGCCAAATCGACCAACTTTGCAACGTGCTCTCCAGTAATGCTGTTTTCTTTGCCACCAGCCGTTTCTATCCCAGCATGGATTATCAGGTCAAGTTGTCTTCGTTTAAATGTTTTATCCCCAAGCTTTCACAGGGGTCTTGAGTGTACAAAAACTGTGCCAGTCCCTGTTGTCAAGCTTAAAATATCTATGGCGATAATGGTCCGAGCATGAAGATTCAAGTTGTTGGTTTGGGCCATGTGGGACAAAGCCTTGTCGAGCTCGTTGAGGAGAAGGAGGAACTTTTGAAGTCGCGGGGGCTTGTTCTGAACATAGTTTCTGTTTCGGATTCTAAAGGAACGGCCGTTGATAAGTCAGGATTGAGCCCGAGAGAAATCCTAAGGTACAAAACAGTGGGATGGAAGGGGTTCGGCAAGTTCGTTGGGGGTTTCACCGCCTTGGATGCTGTGAGAGAGATTGAATGCGATGTGACAGTAGAGTTGACGCCCTCAACGTCGAATGGCGAACCTGGACTCTCAAACATCAAAGCTGCGTTAGCTGCGAGGAAGAGTGTTGTTACGGCGAACAAGGGTCCTCTGGTCGTTGCTTTCAAGGAACTTGCAAGGGCCGCCAAGAAAAACGGTGTCAAGCTCCTTTTTGAAGCCACGGTTGGCGCGCATGTTCCGGTGTTCTGCATGGTTGAATCATGCTTCAGAGCGGACGAGGTTCAGAGAGTCAGAGGCATACTCAACGCTACCACAAATTATGTGATCGGAGAGATGGAGAAGGGCAAGAGTTTTCAAGAGGCCATAAACGAGGCTGTGAGCGCAGGATGGGCTGAAACAAACTATTCTGACGATGTTGACGGAGTAGACTCGGCCAGAAAGCTCGTTATCATTGCTAATGCACTCTTCTCGGCGAACGCGTCGCTTAAAGACGTGAATGTTGAGGGGATCAGGCATGTCGAGACGCTGGTGAAAGCCGCCCGCGATGACAACAGGAAGGTCAAGCTCATCTGCGAGATAGCAAGAAACATGGACAAACTGGAGATGACCGTTTCGCCGAAGATAGTTGCCCCAGACGATCCACTTGCGACCGTGAACGAGGGAAACATGGCGATAAAATACAGTTTCAAAACCTCAAAAGAAATCTTCGTCTCAGCCCAGTTCCTAGGGCCTAAACAAACTGCCTATGCAGTATTGAACGACATCGTGAGAATCGGCGAACAATCCTGTTGTTAGAATCCTACGCTAAAGCGGCATACGCGAAGGTTTCAGTCCCCCAGACAATGAGGCCTACTGAAAGACAGTAGACGAAGGCATGCCTTTTTTATATCATGGTGATAGATTTCAGATGTTCAGGCATGTTCACGCAGATTGTTTGGTCTTGGTATTGAGTTTTCGGTTCTATGGGAAGGGTTATCGTAAACGTGGATCCTTTGTCCACGGTGCTTGCCATCGTGATTTTGCCGCCGTGGGCTTCGACGATACGTTTACAGATCGGCAGTCCGAATCCCATGCCTTTTGCCTTTGTTGTGAAGAGAGGTGACCATATCTTGTCTAGCACCTCTTTCGACATGCCGGTGCCTGTGTCGGAAAAGCTGAATGCAACGTTATCTTCTTCTCTCTTGCTTTTTACCGTTAATGTTCCGCCGGTTGACATGGCGTCGAAAGCGTTCTTGATAATGTTCACAAAGACCCTGCGCATCTTTTCCTTGTCCACTTTGAGTCTCGGCTCGTTTCCCATTCGGTCGACCACGACGACGTTTGGCGGAATGTTCATCAGCGATAATGCGTCAGCCAAGAGGGTTTTCGGTTCAACTTCAAAAATCTCCAGTCTAATCTCGCGGGAGTATTCCAACAGGTCATTGATTATCTTGTTCGAGTAAGCGATGGCTTTTTCCACGGTTTCGAACATTTCCCTCTCTTTGCCGTTTAGCTTCTCGTCAAGTTTCATTTTAAGGTAGTACGTGGCGCCTGCGATGCCTGTTAAGGGATTTCTCAGGTCGTGTCCAACCATTCCAGCCAGTTCGCCTATGGCGGCAAGCCTCTGCGCCCTCAGGAGCTGGTTTTGAGCCTCAACGAGTTCTCGCGTTCTCTCTTTCACTTTCTCTTGGAGCTGTCCCGCGTATCCTTGAATCTCGTTTTTCGCTTCGTTCAACTGCTGAATCAGCCTTGCGTTTTCAATTGCTACTGCGGCCTGATATAGGAAAAGCTCGAACGCCGCTAGCGAATCTCTGGTGGGTCTTCTTCCGTCCGCTGGGTCGTCGATGCTCATTATGCCCACGATTCGTCCATTCGCTAACCTGAGGGGGGCGTAAAGCAAATCGTCCGGATCCCAATCCAACATCTGCTTTTGAGAAAGATGGCTAAGAACGACGCCTTGGCTGAACTTCTCCCTTACGAAGCTGTCGCTCCAGGGCAGATAGTAGAACTCGCCCATTTTGAAACGTTCAAACTGCGGTCCGAGACGCTCTGCCCAGATGTGCCCGGCTTTCCTGTGTTCCCAGAGGTACAATCTTTCCTCTTCGGTAAGTCCTGAGGCTACGACGTCTTCAGCTCTGGTTATCTCGAATTTTTCATTCACCAGGGAGATTACGACTCTGCCCCAACCCAAGCCTCTAACAGCGTCCAAGATTGCCTGGAGACGTTGCCGCAGGTCAACCGAGTGAATCATCTCCGCAGAACATTTCATCAATGATGCTTGCTGGGCGTTGCGCTTTTCAAGCTCGTTTCGATGTTTGATGTTGACGAGGGCGGTTGCAGCGTGCGAAGCCAAGACCTCAAGCATCATCGCGTCCCTCTCGTCGAACCCGTTCAGTTCTTCACTTTCTACGTTCAAAACACCCAAAACTTCGTCTTCAGCAATGACGGGAACCGCAAGCTCAGACCGATCTGCGGGGCCACCTGTGCTCCACGGAACGTATAACTTGTCTGCAGAAATGTCTGGCAAAAGCACAGTTTTGCGCGTGGCTGCGGCCTTAACCGTCACGCCACCCCTTGAACCGTCCAAAGGCAACTCAAAATCCTCAGGAGATTGATATCCGCGTTGATGGCCAGATCGGACCACACCATTCTCCACAATTAGGAACGAGGCATGATCGAAGCCCAAGACCTTTTCCATTGCGTCTAAGGTCCATTCATAGACTTGATCGAGAGTCTTTGCCGCATTCACTTTTCCGCCATACAAGTTTAGCGCTCTTGAACATTCCTCGTCGTCCATAAGTTCCCGGGTTCTTTCTTTGATCAGCCCTTCCAAATGTTCAGAATTAGACTTTAGTTCCTCTTCTAATTGGCAACGCTCAGTGACATCTTCCACCATTTCAATGGCTTCGATGATCCTGCCTGTCTCATCTTTGACAGGAGACGAGATTACCCTGAAACGGCGAGTCTTCTCGTCCGTTGGAGTACTAGTGATAGATTCATGTACTTGTCCGTCCTCCAGCGTCTTGTACGTCGGGCAGTAAGAGCAAACTGAATCTCGAGGCGGATTGTTGAAAGCCTTAAAGCAAACTGGCTTCTTGGAAACGTCAACATCGCTGAACCACTTCTTCATCTGGGCGTTTAATGCTAGGATCTCCATGTTCCTGCTTATCACGGAAACGCCGATAGCGATGTTGTCAACGACACTGTGGTATCTTTTTTCAGCTTCCCTCAGGGCCACATCCATCTTCTTGCATTCTGCGATGCTTGCGGCTTTGCCTCTAACACTCAGTTCATCACTACTTCTTTTCATTCGGGCACCCTCGTTGTCAAATCAATATTGATTCTTCGAGTCCTCCCAGCTTCGCAAAACTCGGAAGACCCCTAATCATTAATAGTTAGGCAATTGATCAACCCTTGATCAAGCCCTTCACACTACGATGGCCATAATAGTTCCCCGCATGATGATATTAATCGCTTATGAATTCCCTATCTGAATTCTCAAAAACCGTTCCGAAGACGCGCAACCAGTGCCACCTATAGGCTGTGTTCGGAAAAAACCGAATAGGAGGCGCACTTCTGCAAATTGAAGGACTTGATGTTACGAAAAAAGGGAGAGAATGAAACTATGGTCCTTTCTTGGTTATCTCTTTTATGATGCCTGCAGCCACGGTTGTGCCCATGTCTCTGACGGCGAAGCGGCCGAGTTCTTCAAATTCGGCGAAGGTTTCAACGGCAATCGGGTGCAGAGGTTCCATTCTGACGACGGCTGCGTCTCCAGTCTTCAGGAAGGTCGGCTTTTCCTCGGTTACTTGTCCGGAGCGAGGGTCAAGTTTTCTTATGAGCTCTGTGAATCGGCATGCTACTTGTCCAGTGTGATAGTGCAATACCGGTGTGTATCCGGCTGCTACGGCTGTAGGGTGGTAGATGACTATTATTTGTCCAATGAATTCTTTGGCTACCGTCGGCGGGTTTGTAGTGTGGCCCGCTACGTCTCCGCGGTGTATGTCTGTTTTGGCCACGCCTCGGATGTTGAAGCCTATGTTATCTCCTGGCTCAGCCTTGGGTATGCGTTCATGGTGCATCTCGAGCGATTTGACTTCGCCCTGTTTGTTGGAGGGCATGAATACGACAACGTCGTTCTCTTTGATGATACCGGTTTCGACTCTGCCAACGGGGACTGTGCCGACGCCTGTTATGCTGTAAACGTCCTGAATCGGAACGCGCAGAGCTTTCCCCGTGGGTTTGGAGGGCACTTCGAACGTGTCCAATGCTTCGATAAGCGTTGGACCCTTGTACCAGGGCATGTGTTCGCTCGGCTTGACCAGATTGTCGCCAGTCCAGCCGCTCGTCGGTACGAAGGGAATCTTCTCGAGTTTAAAGCCCACCATCTTCAACATTCGGCTGACTTCATTCTTGATTTCGTTGTAACGTTCTTCGCTCCAGTTGACGGACACATCGTCCATCTTGTTAACAGCGACGATAACCTGTCGAACGCCTAGTGTGAAAGCCAAGAACGCGTGTTCCCTTGTCTGGCCGCCAGGGCCTATGCCTGCTTCGAACTCACCTCTTCTGGCCGAGCAGAAGAGTATGGCGCCGTCAGCTTGGCTTGCGCCCGTAATCATGTTCTTGACGAAGTCTCTGTGTCCGGGTGCATCTATTACGGTGTAGTAGAATTTTTTGGTTTCGAACTTTAGGAACCTTAGGTCGATGGTTACGCCTCTTTCGCGTTCTTCCTTGAGGTTGTCGAGGACCCATGCGAACTTGAAGCTTTCTTTCCCAGCTTTCTTGGCCTCTTCTTCGTACTGCTTCAGCGTTCGCTCGTCAACCGCTCCAGCGAGGTATAGTAGGTGTCCTGTGGTGGTTGATTTTCCGTGGTCGACGTGTCCCATGATGACTAGGTTCAAGTGTGGCTTGCTCGTTTTGCTCACTTTCTGTTTTTCCTCCTTCTTCAAATCTTCCTCTAAATTTTAATGAATTCGTTTATTCAACTGTTTAATCAATTATTAAAAGTTTATGATGTTGACTTCACGCTTATGACACGCGCCTGCCAAACTACGTGAACAGCCCGCAAATGTTTGGAACCCGTGTTGCGTATGAGTTGGCTTTCTTTGCCTGATCGCATCTCGCGTGCCCGAGCTGCAAGTCCTAAGAAGCTTGACTAAGGACCAACAACTCAGTTTTCGAGCCAGAGCTAGTTTTGTTTTGTAAGGAAAGAGGCAGGACACGTACGTGCCCAGTTCGAATATGACGGAGCCTATCCCTGCGGCTGCCCAGTCACCATGTATTTGGAACTTCCTTTGGACGTAGTTTGCGTTGTGGGGTTGGAAACAAATATTAGCTCTGGGCTTTTTTTGTTTATTGTCTAGGTTGCGGAAGCTATGCCGACGAATTTGCCTCCAGAGGCGAAGGACAAGTGGGAAGAAGTTGAGGCAACCAAGGAACCGCGCCAGAAGCTGAAGCTGCTGGAAGAGTTTTTGAGTTTGGTCCCGAGGCACCATGGCACATCTAGGATGGTGGTGCAGACTAAGAAGCAGATCACGAACTTGCGCAAAGAGATTGAGGAGACGAAGAGAAAGAGGGCCTCAGCGGCGAGGACGGGTCCGAAGTTTTTTATCGAGAAGGAAGGTGCGGCACAGGTTGCCATCATAGGCTTAACGAAGGCTGGGAAAAGCAGTTTGCTGGCTGCCGTAACTAACGCTAAAGTGGCGGTGTCGGCGAACCCGTACACGACACGCGTGCCCGTGCCGGGCGTGATGAATTATGAGGACATTCAGTTTCAGTTGATTGAGGCGCCGGCCCTTATGGAGGGTTCTGCGGATGGCAGAACTTGGGGACTGCAGACGTTGGGCATCGCGCGGAACGCGGACGGACTGATCATAATGGTCGATTTGTCGCAGAAGCCTGTTGACGAATTGGGGTTGGTTTTAGGTGAGATGGAAAAAGCGCGGATCCTCATTAGTCGGCCCAAGGCACGCGTAGAGATTGAGAGGAAGTTCATGGGTGCTGGCCTTCGGATAATCGTGTTCGGAAGATTGGTAGACTGCACTTTCAAAGATGTTGAGGAACTGCTAAAGGCGTATCATGTAACTGATGCTTTCGTGCGGATCTCGGGAGACGCAACTCTTGAAGAGGTGGAGGAAGCGGTTTTTGAGAACACCATTTACAAGCCGGCAGTGATAGTGGCGAACAAGGCAGACCTGCAGGGTGCTGAGAGAAACTTGAAACTGCTCAAGACCTATGTTCACGGCAAGCTTCCAATCTTGGCCGTTTCGTGCTACACGAGAATGGGGCTAGAAAAGCTGGGTGAAGCATTGTTCAGTACGTTGAGCCTCATGCGCATCTACACGAAAGAGCCGGGTGAGAGAGGTTTTTCGAAAAAGCCGTTCATTCTGAAGAAGGACTCATCGGTGTACGATTTGGCGAAGAGCATTCACAGCGATTTCAAAGAAAACTTCAACTATGCGAGAGTCTGGTCCAAGCGTCTAGCCTACAGCCCCCAGAAAGTCGGCGCAACATTCACGCTCCAGGACCGAGACTCGATTGAAATCCACCTTAAATAGAGAGCAAAAAGCATCAGCCGCAGTAGATCACTCGAAACATGACAATTCTCCTGGAGACTCGTTTGAGGTCCAAGTCTTTGGCGAACGCTTAATACATGCGTCGGTTTACAAAGTCACCAGTTGAAATTGATGTTTGGAGAGCGGGCATTCGTGTCCGAAAATGAGACAACCAATCATGAGCAATGGGTCAAGGTAACTAAGAATGGTCCCTACGTCCTTTCAGGCGGAATTCCAGTTATGGAACAGGCAATCGGGACTGATAATGAAGGGACACCTAATAAATGGCTTCCTGGCAAGAAATACGCGAGGCAAGAAAAGTGTGGCCTCTGCCGGTGCGGAGAATCCAAGAACAAACCGTTCTGTGACGGAACACATACGAAAATCAACTTTGACGGAACCGAAACAGCCGGGCAAGAAACTTTCCTTCACCAAGCCAAAGAAATTGACGGCCCGAGTCTTAAACTGAAAGATGTTGAGATCCTGTGCGCTTCTGCACGATTCTGCCACCGAGCTGGAGGAATCTGGAATCTCGTCCCACAGTCAGGTAGTCCAGAAGCCAGGCGAATCGCTATAGAGGAGGCTGCAGACTGCCCCTCTGGCCGTCTTATTGCCTGCGACAAGGAAACTGGAAAGCCGATTGAACCCCAGCTTGAGCGATCTATCGTGCTGGTTGAAGATCCCCAGATGGGAGTGAGTGGTCCTATCTGGGTGAGAGGCGGCATCCAGATCCAGTCGGCTGAGGGCAGGACTTATGAAGTTCGCAACAGAGTTACTCTTTGCCGCTGTGGCAAGTCCTCAAACAAGCCTTTCTGCGACAGCAGCCACTACCCAGAAGATCATGAACACGTTTGATAGCGCCCGATGAGTTTTAAAGAAAGCGCGCAAACCACTTCGGCCTCTTGGGCATTCTTGAAATGCTGCTATCTTGATATTGAATGGGGCGTTCATGATCAGGCAGCGCTTTTTGGTTTACTTACGGGCATGCCGAGGAAATATCTATCTAAATTAATCTGCGTCGTCTGAATTACGTACGTTGCTACCACATCTGAGACTAGGCCGAGACGTTATTACTCCACAGTTGTTGTTTCCGTTTTCAAGTCTTCACCGTCTATGCTGACGTGTGCATGTGAACTGCTTTGACTTTTCAAGTCATCTGCAAGATGTTTCAGAGAGAATGCCCGCAGAACGTTTTCAGTGGTCAAGTCTATGAGAAACGAATCAAGGGTCATAACATCCTTCACATCGGCTCGCATCTCCTGAATGAAAATGGAATAGTCGGAATAGTTTTTGTGGATTGAAATGGTCATTCTATCATGGTCTAGTCCGCTACCGTCAGAGGCAAATATGATGTTCGGGTGTCTTTCCACGAAGTTCTTGGCTTTCTGGAAAACATCTTCTGGGTGTTTCGCATAGTCCCTTTTCCCAAAAACCATTGCCATTATTTTGTAGCCCAGCCTAGCCAGATTAGGAGAGGCGCCGTACTCTACGAGGCCTTGTTTCTCGAGCCTAGTCCTTGTCCTAGTTACGGTGGGCTGAGAGACGTGAAGAACCTTGGCAAGCTCCCTGTCGCTCCTTCTGCAGTCTCTAACAAGCTCTGCTACGAGTCGAAGCTCAAAGTCTTTCAATTGGCAGTCATCTCCTTCGGAAACCAAGACTTATTCTGAAAGACAATGGTTAAGAAGCTTCCCATAACAACGAGAAAAAGGCAAAGGTGATTCCTTCGCTCCTGTTTCTGGAAGACTGATTGAATTCCAACACGCAACCATTTCATCTTTTCTGTGATTCTCAGGCTTAAAACCTGCCAGACAGCGCGCGCGAATATTTCACGAAAATCGGCAGCGAGGCTTCTTGCAAATGAGTTCCTAGGATGTTCTTTACTCCACATTTGCACCAGTAAAGTCTTTGTGAGAATAGACTATTTCTCCGTTGACGACTGTCGTCTCCACTTTAATCTTCTTAATCTTGCCTGGTTCCACGCTCATCAAGTCGTCGGAGAGAATAGTGAAGTCGGCCAGCTTGCCAACTTCAATCGTTCCCCTCTCAGTCTCATCAAAACTGGCGTAGGCCGCGTTCAGGGTGTAGGTTTTCAAGGCTTGCTCGACGTTGAGACCCTCTTCTGACCCTCTTTGGGCCACGGCAGCCCATATGCCGAGCAATGGACTGATATCCTCTACGGGACAGTCAGAGCCTGAAATGACGAGCACGCCCTCCTTCGTAAGAGTCTTGAAGGGAAAAGCTGTGCGAGCTCTTTCCTTGCCAACGCGATCGACGAGCCAGAAGTCAGAGACGATGAAGTGAGGCTGAACAGAGGCTATCAGGCCGAGAGTTTTCAGGCGTTTGATAAGCTCCGGGTTGAGTATGGAGCAGTGTTCGATTCTATGTCTGTGATCTTTTCGGGGGTATCGTTTCAGTGCTTCTTCGTAAGCGTCCAGAACGTTTTCGACGGCGCTGTCGCCTATGGCGTGGATGGCTAGCTGCAGCCCGGCCTTGTGCGCCTCTAGGACGAGTTGGCAGAGTTCTTTCTTAGGATGAAGGAGCACACCGTTGGAGCTAGGCTCGTCAGAGTAGGGTTCCTTTAGGGCCGCGGTACGGGAGCCGAGTGAACCGTCGGCGAAGAGCTTGACGAAGCCCATTTTGACCTTGCTGTTCGAGGCTCGGGCGGATAGGTGAAGGTTCACCCGTCTTTCCAAGAGCTTGGGTGGGACGCCTAAGTAGATTCTCAGGGGCAGTTTTCCTTCAGAATCAATGTTCATTATGGCCTGTATTTCGTCGGCTGAGTCGGTTATCCAGTGAACGCCTGTGAGTCCGGCTTCCACGGCTTTGGTGCAGGCGAGGAGACTAGCCTCTTCGATGTCTTTCAAGGCTGGTTTCGGAACCTTTTTCCAGATGAGGCGCATGGCGTTTTCTTTCAGAATTCCGTTTGGTTGGCCGCTGGTCTCATCCAATTCTATCTCTCCGCCTTCCACAATCGTCTTTTCAGTTATCCCAGCTATTCGGAGAGCTTCACTGTTGGCGAGGCCGATGTGGCCGCAGACGCGGACCAAAAAAACGGGTCTATCCAGGATCGCCGTGTCCAGGTCCCATCGGTTTGGGTACCGTTTTTCAGCGAGTTTTTCTTGGTCCCATCTTCCTCCCAAGACCCAGCGTTTTCCCGGGCTTTTGGAGGCTTGTTCCTGAAGAATTCTTTGCATTTCTTTTATAGACTGCGCATTTTTGAGGTCTGGACTTTGCAGAAAGAAGCCGAACCCTGTCATGTGTACGTGACAGTCGACTAGGCCCGGAACCAGGGTTTTACCGTTGGCGTTTACTATTTTCGTGTCCGTTCCGACGTGTTTGCGGATTTCAGCGTTCGAGCCCACGGCGATTATTCGGCCGTTTTGTACGGCTATGGCCTCGGCTTTGTGTTGTTCAGGGTTAAGCGTGATGACGTTGGCGTTAAGTATTACGAGCGAAGCGACTGGCATAATCACTGATTATTATTGGGCGAGAAAATAAGGTTTTGAAGAGGATTCGGTCAGACCCAGTTCTGTCCGGGTTTTCTTTGCAGAATTACGCGTTTTTCGTAGTTGCGTCTGTTGCGATATCTTGGACCAGGGCTTCTTCTGGGAGTAGCCTGGATTTTTGGAGTCTGAGACCTGACTTTTCCAGCTTTTGAAAGCGAGCCGTGCGTAGGCATTTGAAAGACACCTGTCGCTATGCAAAGCTTATAGCAACTCTTAAACCTTTTCACATTCACCAATAGCATGCCATGCGGGGGTCGCCAAGCATGGTTAAAGGCGTAGAGCCAAAAAAAGAGGCGCGAAAGCTTCAGGAGCCTATCCTGTAGAGGTTCGTGGGTTCAAATCCCACCCCCCGCACTGTTTCTCACTTCGAGGTTTAGAACTGTCAACCGATGAAAACCGTGCGTTAGAATGGATTAGAACATATGGGCCTCACGACAGAAAGTGAGGATTTATAAGACCCAAACATCCCAGCCTCGTTGGGGATGTTTTTGGCAAAAGACCCCCTTCAATTTGCTATGTGCGGAGATTCCGGTAACCTCAGTCCCTACGCTGCCGTTCAATCTTTGAATTGCCAGAGGATTCTGCTCCTGATAAACTCGGGAAAAACGAGTGCGAGTGACATTGCTCTGAAGCTAAGATTGACTGAGCGAGACGTAAACAATGAGCTTGAACAACTTCGAACGCGCGGTTTGATCAACGAAACTGACGGCAAGGTCTCCCCTGCCTTCCCGATATTTGCGCTGAAAGATCAGCGACTTATGGAGAATGTGATAGAAGGCCTCAGCCGTGATATTGCCAATGTTATACAAAGAAGGATGGGTGAGGTGGAGAACTTGATAGAAGGCCTGAGTCTTTCGAAGAGGAGGTTGCGCTATCCTGATATGCATTACATTTTAGTCGGTGCTATGACCCTTGACTATAATGGCCTCAGAGTGCTTAAGGAAGAAAAGTTGTTGTGTCCAATGAAACCGATGCCGGGAGGCGGAAACTACGTGTTTTCTGGCCTCGAATCTGGTTTTGCTGATGTCAGGAAAGGATGGATGTGGGGACACAACTCGGGGTTCGGTGAATACTGGTTCAGTTCCCACGGTAGGCTGCCAAAAGGTTTCAGAATGGCTTTTCCAGATTTGGCTTGGAAGTGGACAGAGCAAGTTGGACAGACATCTGTAGTTAAAGAAATGGAGAAGATAGGACAAATTCTTGAAATCTTGTCGCACGAGGATCTGTCTCTACCGAATCTGAAAGCCAAAACTGGCAGGACTAACGATTTGTTGATGCAGTTGACGGTCCTTCTGGGACTTGGATACGTGGTTCTTGTCGGCGAGAAGTGGAGGATCAACAGACCATTTTTCACCGTGGATGATTTGCATAAGATACAGAAAACCTCAGAATCGATTCTAGGAACGATAGCTGAGCTTCTGGAGACGAACCGGAGGACGATGCTGGAAGTATACGCGCAGACTTCCCCATCGAAGAACAAGATCCCTTTTGAAGAAGCATTCAACCCGCTGTATCATCGGATATTTGAGCAAGCGCTTGACCAGTTGATTAGAGAAAAGGCATTCAATCCGCCTTTGAGATACACGAATGGTTCGTACTCACCATTTGTCGCAGTGGGCATAGAAAACCTTCTGAACATGTTGGGAATATCAACACCGTGATTTCATGTTTCAATTTGGAAACATGCTGTTCAGACGGACAGAAACGGAGGACTTGGCCCTAATAAGCGAATGCGCGCGCGCTATTGCACTTGTTTCTTATATGACTTGACAGTTTTAAACGACAGTGTAAAGCTAACCCCTCGCACTAATTTACCGGGCATTTCTCAAATATATTGGCGGTTCCGCTTTCCATCATTTTAGGTTCAGAAATTAGCTTCCCAGTGGTTACGTCAAATCTTGCAAAATGCGCTGGATAACGTGCCCATGGAAAGCCTAACATTCAAGTGACCGCATCTGTCATTAATAGCATAAAACTTCCCGTCCACATTAGCTACCATAATCTCCTTTGCCTGTATCTCTACATGGACAATCTTGCCGAGAGGAACCTCGCTTGATTTGGCAACTTTCAAGAACCTCAACTTATTTCACCAACCATTTAATTTCAAAAATTCATAAAGTAGCTTTACTTAGTAAAGTATTTGAGTTTAAGCTAACCTGAAGTGAAGCAAGTAACCACAGCCGAACAAAATTTGGTTCAAGATCACCCAAGTAAAGAACAAATTACGAATATGATTGACGCCGGAAACCAACCAATAAGGCGTCGTTCCAAATGCAAGTTCCTGTATGAGCAGGGTTCCACTTATCCCCGATAACGGCACTGTTTGCTCAACCAAAATTATGTTTACAACACAGGAGGTTACTTGCTTTACTGCCTGTTAGCTTAGACTTAAATAGTTTACAAAGTGAAGTTACTTTACAATAATTAGCCATGTAGCTTCCAGTTAGAGGACTGAAATATTGCAAGACATAATTACAGTAGATAACCTCGTAGTGGTTTATCCCGATGGGACACGAGCAGTCGATGGTATTTCGTTTAGTGTGAAAGAGGGAGAGTTCTTCGGCTTTTTGGGTCCGAACGGGGCTGGAAAGAGTACCACGATAAAGACACTAACCACGCTTCTGAGGAAGACATCAGGCAGAGTCTCAGTTGCCGGTTACGATTTAGACAAATCTGCAGGGGAAATCAGAAGTGTTATCGGTGTGTTGAGCCAGGAAGCAATTCTGGATGTGGACCTAACCGGGAGAGAAAATCTACGTCTCCAGGGTCGGATGCAACAGCTTCATGGTCGCGTTCTTGAGGAACGCGTGGATGAGCTCTTGAAGCTAGTGCAGCTTGAGGATGTTGCGAAGAAACCCGCAGGTCGCTACTCGGGCGGGATGAGGAAGAGGTTGGACTTGGCTTCAGCCCTCATTCACAAGCCGAAGTTGTTATTCTTGGATGAGCCGACCACAGGACTTGATACACAGTCTCGGACCGCCATCTGGGATTATCTGGAGAAATTGAATAAGAAAGAAGGCATAACGATCTTCTTGACTACGCAGTATTTGGAGGAAGCTGACCGGCTTTGTCGGGAGCTCTCTATAATAGATCATGGTAAGCTCATCGCGAGTTGTTCTCCGGCTGATCTCAAACGTCAGGTCGGAGCCGACTCTGTCAAACTGTCACTCGAGAATTGTGACAGAGATAAGCCAAACGCAAAGAAGATCCTCAGCAGCCTTGAAGGCGTGACAAACGTGATCGATTCTGAAGAGTGCCTGACCTTATATGCCAAGAATGCGGGACTCATCATCGCCGACATCGTTAGAGCATTTGACACCAGCGGCATTCGGCTCTCATCGGTCAGCTTTTCGTCGCCGACTCTTGACGATGTCTTTCTGCGTCAGACGGGCAGGAGGATTAGGTCAGAGGAGCTTGGCAGGAAGGAAACCGAGCCCTTCCTGTATTGAGATGATCGGTGTTGACATTATTCTACGATATACAATCGCTTCTCGTGAGATATCTGACGAAGCTTGTTAGGAATCCTACCTTGCTAGTGACGAATATTGGTACTCCCGTGCTGCTTCTCCTCCTTTTTTCGCAGTTGCTTCAAAAACTCAGCATCTTTCCCGGTGTCTCCGGAAGCTACCTCACATATTTGACGCCAGGGGTTGTTGTGCTAACCGCCTTGAATGCTTCGCCTCTTTCAGGGATCTCGATTGCGAATGACCTGAATTCGGGCTTCCTCTCGAAGATGCTGCTAACTCGGATCAATAGACCGGCAATCCTTCTAGGCAGGTTGCTGACTGACATCTTAGTCGTACTAGCACAGTCGATTATCATACTTGCTATTGCGATTGCAATGGGTGTCACAATCGTTACAGGACTTCTAGGAGTGCTGCTTATTCTGGTGACTGCCGCATTCTTTGAGTTAGCTCTGTCAGGGATATTTCTTGTGGTTGCGATAAGAACTAGGAAAACCGAGACAATTTCTTCGCTTCAATTCGCCTTCTCCATCTCGCTTCTCTTTATAAGTAGCGCTTTGTTCCCTACAGCATTCTTCCCTGCTTGGGCGCAAACTGTCTCGAAGTATAATCCGGTGAGTTATGCTTCCAATGTAATACGTGCCTTAGTTCAAGGCGGGTTGACTTGGAGCACAATAGTGTCTGCATATGCTGTGATTGGGTTTATCGCCCTTGTGACCATCGCGGCGACATTGTATCAGTTCCGAAAGGTGATTAGTTAATGAGCTCCGTAAGCATGAAAGGGAAGGTTTGCGTTGTTACGGGACAAGCCGTGGAATCGAAAAGGCCATAGCAATCGGTCTTGCCAAGCTTGATGCAACTTTCGTGGCCGTGATGAGAGATTCAGCGAACAGGCTTCAGTACTCTTGAAGTTGCAAAAATAGTGTTAGTTGATTTGCGAATTTTCACACGCCTGTGCTTTCGCCGCAGGTTTGCTTTAAGTCTGGACATAGCCATTTAAAACCCCATTCGCCCATTGCTCTTAACACATTGACTGCGTCTTTGCCTTTTTCCGTTAGAGAGTACTTGGTATACGGCGGTGAGGCGTTTTCGACAGTTTTTTCAACGATCCCATTATCGGCTAATTTGGAGAGTTTTATTGATAACGTTCTTGAGCTTATTGGTTTTAGTTCCTTCATTATTTCGTTGAATCTGCTGGGGCTTTTTACAAAAGCAATTTCGCAAATTATGAGGAAGCTCCATTTATCGCCAATGATTTCTACTGTCTGCTCAATCATATTCATAACTTGTTCTTTATTTGGATGATCTTGAACCATATTTTTTCCTCTTCGGTTACTTGCTTTACTTTATGTTAGATTATACTTAAATACTTTATAAAGTAAATTAACTTTACAGATTCTTAAGTTAAAAATTACCAGGTGAAATAAAAGAACAGGAGCTTCACCCTTAAGTGACAAGGAGCAAACAGTAATATGTCCAGTAAAGAGCACAAAAATCTTCTTCGTTCCAAAAAAGATATTCATTCAAGCGCTCAACGATTTGACAATGGGAAATCGAATCTTCATAATTTTGAGAATGAAAGCAACCTTGCAGATATTCCTTTGGAAGTTAGAAAAAGGGAAGCGGAAAAGCCGCTCTTTCTCACCCGTTACGAATAAACGTAAGAGTTTAGTTAGTTGGAAAGGAACCTTGACAAAAAAACTTCAGCAGTTATAATTTAACGCTATGATAGAAAAGCAAAAACAAAAAATGAACAGAGGAGGTGGAAAAATTGACTCTTGTTAAAGTTGCTGAAATATCAGAAATACCATCGGGTCAAATGAAAACTGTAAAACTTGCCGAAAAAGAAGTCTTGATAGCCAACGTGAACGGCGTCTATTACGCAATCGGAAATATTTGCACACACCAACGCGGCGACCTTTCAAAAGGAACGTTAGAAGGAATCACAGTGACATGCCCCAAGCACAAGTCAAAATTTGACGTGACAACTGGCAAAGTAATTTCTGGCCCAAAAATTCCTTTAATGCACCCAAAAATCAAAGACGAACCAACTTATGTAGTGAAAGTTGAGGGGAAAGACATTCTACTCGAAGCTCAGCAGTCAGTTTGAATGGCAGTCGGAACTAAAGAAGAAATTCGTGTTTCCAACACATGCCCAGCATGACCTACTACTTGGCCCAAAAATTCCTTAACGTGCGACTCAATTATTGCGAAGAAAGGTTTGTCCTTAATTGATTCAGGACTCGCTTAATAGATTAAGCGCATCCCCTCGGACCCGTCATAGTCATGGTCTTTTACCGGTAAAGTCGGGTGGGGGTCCCACCCCCCGCACCAGAATGCTGAAAAAGCATTGCTGGCATGCGTTTGATTTAAGCCGCGTTACTGATTACATTTAAGGAAGAAAAGGATGCTTTTCTCGATCTTGCGCAAGGAGATCTGAATCTTAAATTCATAAGTCATACGTAGGGGAAAAACATTTGTTTCTACAAGGTTTGGTCAGCCAATGTCGCAAAAACTTCGAAAAATCATGGTGGAGAACGTCATCGTCGGAAAACCATCCGACTCCGTAGGTCAAGTAGCCGAACTTATGAACAAGCATGAAATTGGCTGCGTCATCATAGTTGATAAAGGAAAGCCTGTGGGTGTTGCAACCGAACGAGACATGATCAAACGGGTAGTCTGCAGTTCCAGGGATTCTAGGAAGGAAAAAGTGTCAGCAATAATGTCCAAGCCTCTGATTGAAGCGTCACCTGAAATGCTTGCTGGAGATGCTGCCAAACTCATGCTTGAGAGGAACATCAAGAAGCTGCCAATAGTGGAGAATGGGAAGCTCCTAGGTCTTGTGACTTTGACAGATCTTATTCGCTCGGGGGGCGTTGTAGAATGCCTGAACGGGGTTTCCTTGAACAGCGTATCCCCTCGCTTGAAGAAAACAATCGACATCTATTTTGACGCTGAACACTTTCTTGGTCAGACCAGAAAGCTCGTCAAACGCTGTCCCCTTATGATGAAGGATGGGTTATCAATTAGTTGCGAAGTTGAGAAATGCATGTGGTGGGCTGGAGAAGAGTGCAGCGTCAGTCAAATAGCTCGCCATTTGGAAGCAATTCAGATTTGATGTGCTACACCAACGACGACTGAAATGGTGAAGACAGCAATCGAAATATTCAGTGATTTCCAGTGTTTAGTCCTTTCCTTCTTCGTTATAACTCATATGTGCTTTCAAAGCTCTCGCGGTTTTCGCCTATTTTGATCCAGAAGGGAGGATGTGTGGCCATGTTGAAAAATCTTGACGTTTACAGCTTAGCCTGTTCGCCTGGGAATAGCTCTTGTATTGTGCGTGCTCGTTTGTCTTCGAAAACCACGTTTGAATACCATTTCGCACCGAATGATATGAGACTCATGAGAATGGGAACGGCGTCCTTTCCCTTTTGCGTAAGTGCCCATCGAACAAGCTTTGGGCTGTCCTGAATCACGATGGGCTCTATGAGCCCGTTTTCTTCGAGTTCACGTAACCTCATGATGAGTACTCTAGAAGTTAGGCCGGGAACGGATCGTCGGATTTGATTAAATCTATCGATTTTCAGGAACGCGATGTTCCTCAGGATGAGAAGCGTCCATTTCTTTCCTAAAACGCCGAGGCTTACTCTAATGGGGCAGGTCTTAAACTCCACCGTTGGAATCAATTGCTTATCTTCGCTTACCCGTTTCATAGTGTTTAGCCCAGTATACTCTTGGTTCCCTCCATATTTAAGTAGTATCATTAGTATACTAGAGCCCATGAACAGCAACAGAACTCATCAAGACAGTAAGAAAACAGGCGTAAAAGCCGCGTCAAGGCCTGCGTCCATCAACCGCCCAAGAAAAACCCAACGTTTAGAAACGCACAAGTTTGAAGCAGAAGCCAAGAAGACAGTTGAAACCTTGAATCTTGAATGGAAACCGATTGCGGGTAAGTTTTCATATAACCCCAAAGAAATTGGACTTTCCACTCGAAAGCTCAGCCTTTGTGATGCTTTAGACTTAGTTAAGCGCAAGAACCTCGTTCTCACTCTTTCCAAAGAGAACTGCACTTGCTTTGGAGGCAGACACATGACCGGTTTGGAAATTGTTCCTGCAGAAACCTTAGCTCCAGTATTAAGTGCTGCGAAGCACAGGGTTTATGAATCAACGGACGTTGCCCTAGCTTCGATGCGCAAGCAGCCTCAGCCCGTCAAGAGAGGCGACTTCTTCACGTTGGGCCCACTTGAGAAATTTGAAGCAGACCCTGACCTAGTCTTTCTCTTCGTCAATCCCGCCCAAGCCGACAGAATGCTGGGCCTAGCCTCGTTCAAGGGCGCTGAGCCTTTCATGTACTACCCTGCGAGCAGCATATGCTCAACGATAACAAACGTCCTAGCAAAAGGAAAACCAGAACTAAATCTCATCTCGGCCTTCGAAAGAAAAGCAGGCAGATGGTCCCCAAACGAACTCATACTAGCCATGCCCCTAAAAAACTTTGAAGCAGCGGTGGAAAACATCCCCAAATCAGGATACGGAGCATCCGAAAATAGAACTTAACGGTTTTGAACTACTCAGCTAAACCACGGTGCCCTTTGTAGGATTCAAACCCCTAGCATGCATGTCTACTTTCAATTTGCGTTTTTTGAGGCTGAATAAAAAAAGAGTGTTCGCTGCTAGAGCAAATATGCCTTTTTTGTCTTCGAGGCCACAGCCTAGGCTGACTCGAAGTTGAGCCCGAGGTTGAAGGAACCTATGAGCGGCGCGCATATTTTTCCAAAATCATATTTGGATCATGTCGTAGACCGAGGGGGGAGGCCGTCAGCGCACAAAGAACCCCATCTTGCCAATGGTCAAAATTCAAAATATACGACCGCGTTGAACGGGAGCCAGAAACAGAATTTAGAAAAAGTATGCGCGCAAGATTAAATAGTTAGCATATCTAATTATTAGAAGGTGCAATTTATATGGTCGTTACTCCACAGGAAGCGGCGCATGAGCTCCTTGAGGTCGTTCCAGTCGTAATGAGGGACATACGGTCTGAGATGCGCAGTCGAAGATCGCTTGAGTTGACCGTTCCTCAGTTCAGAACGCTGGCTTTCGTGAACCGCAAAGAAGGCCCCTCGCTTACAGAGGTGGCCGATCACATGGGACTCACTCCGCCTTCCACATGCAGACTCGTAGACGGCCTTGTCGCACGAGGCATGATGAGACGGCAAGGCCATCCAACCGACAGAAGACGCCTGAGGTTGGCTGTTACGCCTCGCGGCCTAAAGATTCTAGAGGCTTCAAGAAGCGGAACACTTGCCTATCTGGCAGAAAAACTAGACGACGTGGCGGCAGACGACAGGGCAATCGTCCTCAAGGCCATGGATGTTCTGCGCTCCGTCTTCACCACCGATACACAGGCAAGAAGCATAGAGAAGTGAGATGGAGAGCCACAAAAGTTGATTACTTGCGATCACCTGACGAAAATCTACGGCAAGAGCAAAAACAAGGCTCTTGATTCTGTAAGCTTCTCTGTCCCTTCAAACGGCATGTTCGTGCTGATAGGTAGGAACGGTTCTGGAAAAACCACTCTTGTTCGTATCCTTGCAACAGAGCTCGAACCCACATCCGGAATCGCCAACATAAACGGCATAGACGTCGTCAATGAACCGCAAAAGCTCAGAGAGAAAATTGCCATCGTGCCCCAAGAGGCGAGGCCTATACCTTGGATGACCCCCATGCAGACAGTGCTCTCGTATCTCTTGTGGCGAGGGTTCAACTATGCAGAGGCGAAGGAAAAAGCATCCCAGTCACTCGAGAAGCTCGGGCTCACCGAGTCCTCCAACACGTTGAATCGCATGCTCTCCGGAGGAATGAAAAGGAAGGTCTTGGTGGCCACGGTCCTCTCCTCAGAAGCCGAAATAATTTTCTTGGATGAACCGACGACAGGGCTTGACCCTATCTCCAGAAGAGAGTTCTGGGAGATTCTGAGAGAGATTGGAAAGGAACGTTTCACCTTTCTCACAACTCATTACCTCGAAGAGGCGGAGCAACTTGCAAACCAGATAGGCGTGCTTGACAGCGGCAAGCTGATCCGCCTCGGAACGCTCGAAGATTTGAGGAAGGGAGTCGACTACAATTACAGCATGAGACTATTGTCCGCGCCAACGCCTGATTTTCTCGCATCCGTGAAAGGTGAAATAGTGACGGGAAAGGATGGCGTAGTCAGAATTTTGACAGCTGAGGAGGAGGCTTTCAGAATTTCGAGAGACCTATCAAAGAGCGGGTTCAAGTTTACCATCAATCCGATATCGCTTGACGACATATTTTTCTATCTCGTGAATCGAGAAGGAGGCAAAGGAGTCGGAGACCAACAAGAGGCCGATGCAGAAGAGGAGTAAGTTCAGCCAAATTCTGGCCGCCGTGCTCGTCAACGCAGTTTATGAAATGAAGAACTACCCGATTGTCCTCATCAACACTGTCCTCTCGCCCCTGTCCTTCCTGATTCTGATTGTCTTTGTGAGTCGAGGCAGTCTGATAGGAGAGGCCGTGGAAGGCGCCTTCATAATGAGTATGTTCTCGAGCGGCATGGGCCTTCAGGGCGACCTGTCGCACCTCAAGAACGACTTCAAACTCCAAGACATGGTGGTCAGCTCCCCAACCAGCTGGCTGACTTACATGGTCGGAATCGCCATCTCGGAGATTGTCTACTCACTCCCCGCCCTGGTCGTGCTAACCGTTCTCGCACACTACTACTTAGTCCTAAGCATCGTTGGAATTCTAGAGTTTGTAGCAGTGCTCGTTTTGATGTTCTTTGCTTCCATGGCCGTGGGCTACACGCTTTCAACGTTCTCCAGCGACATAGTTCAGAGCTTTGCGTTTTCAAGACTCCTCTCCACGCTTTTCTCAACAATACCGCCTGTTTACTACCCGATCACCTACATCCCACTTCCATACAGATACTTAGCCTATCTCTCCCCAACCACAGACGCGGCAGAGTTGGCTCAGAGCGCTGGCGGCTACTTATCAGTTCCAGTCTTGATGATGCTTCTTGACTGGAGTATCCTGATCGCAGTGGCGGTAATACTTTTCATGATCGCGAAGACAAAGGCACGCTGGAGAGAAGTTTAGCAATCACGGATGAAGATCCTGTGAGACGTGGCGAAGAACCTACAGAATTTCTTCCAAACAATTTAATTGGAACAGCCTCCAACTCCTCAATTTTCTGTTGCCCAAACATTCCAATCAAGTCCTGCAAGAGGTGAAAGGATAGGTATATCAGAATCTCGACAGTTTGGGAAAGATGGAGGCTTTCTGATGCCAAAGTCGCGCATCGTAGTCGTGGGGATTCTCACGTTGATGATTGTCGTCACCGCCACGTTTCTGGCGTCAGTGTACGACAAACCTGCAAATTCTACAGCCGCGCATTACACCTACAGTGTCGTCAACGTTTACCCGCATGATACAAATGCATTCACCGAGGGACTCGTGTACGATAACGGTTTTCTATATGAGAGCACAGGCCTCTACGGCAGCTCGACTCTACGCCGCGTGGATTTAGAGACCGGTCAGGTTTTACAGATTTACGCATTACCAGCTCAGTACTTCGGAGAGGGCATCGCGATCGTCGGCGACAGAATAATCCAGTTAACGTGGCAGTCGAACGTGGGCTTCGTGTATGACAAGTCCAATTTTACTCTGTTACAGGAGTTTGAGTATCCGACCCAGGGATGGGGATTAACCTACGACGGCAAGAGACTCATAATGAGCGATGGTTCATCGACCCTCTACTTCTTGGATCCAGTTACTTTCATGAGAGTTGGACAGCTGACCGTGCACGACGGGTCGGCGAATATCACCGAGCTGAACGAGCTTGAGTACATAAAAGGTGACGTTTACGCGAACGTCTGGGGAGAAGAGAAGATCGCCGTGATCAACACCCAGACAGGTCAAGTCAAAGCTTGGATTGACTTAACTGGCATCCAGAACCTGGAAAACCAAGATCCAAACAACGTACTAAACGGAATTGCCTATGACGCTAAAGGAGACAGACTCTTCGTCACTGGAAAGAGATGGCCACACAACTTCCAAATCAAACTGATTCCAACTGCGTAGCCTCTTGCAAGCATACAAGCAGTTCTTGTTCCTTCTTAACGAACCGATCAACATCAGCTCGCCAACTCGTCTCAAAAACCCCATTAGGCTTATCTGCAAAATTCATCTAGAGGAGAATTGCATACAAGCTACTTCAGAGTTTGGAAGGCTTACTTGTTGCCTGTTGGAGTAACAGATTTATGCTTTAGAACAGACTACCTTTGTGAGGGAAAAATAGGTTGGAAGCTTTAATTCTCGTCAACACTGAGGCAGGCACCTTGTGGCAGGTTCTGGAATCTGTGCTCAAGATTGATGGCGTGAAAACGGCTTACGGCGTGACTGGACAGTTCGACGCTGTAGTTATGACACAGTTTTCTGACGTGGATGATCTGAGAAAGATCATTGAGAAGATTCACCATGTGAACGGGGTCCTTCGAACTCAAACCCTGATGACCATTCCCCCGCCGGTCGGAACAGGTACTGTGATGCCGAGCTTGCCTGAAGAGGAAAGGATGGGACCCAACGGCCTTCCTGATAGGTAAATAGCAGCGCGTTTTCTTCACGAATTTCTGTTCTTCCTCGCGGTGCTGGCGTGCGCACAGGTCAAAGACTGTCCATATAGGGGATATTTTGGGCATATTCATCGCTTTGAGTGTAGCCCGCGCTGTAAGCAAAACAGTCAATCAAAAAGAAATTGGTATTATTGAAATTCTTTCACCATTGCATCCATTATAACAACCTCTTTGAACCCTAACTCTTTCACTTTTTCTATCAGTTCTTGCTTTGCTGTAGATACCGTTAAGCGAATTCTTCCGACGCCGCCTTCTGCAATTTCCTTGCTCGCTTCTTCTATTAGCAGTTTCTCGATGTCGAGCGACGCGTCTTCAGATCTCACATTTATGGAATTTATACGCCCTATTTCTTTAGGGGTTGTATAGGTTGCTTCGGCATTACCCAACTATCCTGTTACCCAGGCTAGCGACCAGCTTCTTCTGAGTTGCAAAACCGAATATGTGTTGCAGGAATGGTGTTGTCAAGTCTTTCTTCGCAAAATCGAAAATTCTCAGGCTGTTCGAGTCTTCTGAGGCTTTAATCAAGTCATAGACTTGATCCAAGTCATTTTTCTGGAATTTTCTGATTTTGACCTCTGAGCGATTTTCTGGCACATGCGTGGAGCCTGTTTCTCTGATGAAATATGCCGAATGCTCAAATGTTTTGAATCCCAGCTTACTGTAGAGGTTTTTTGCCGTGTCATTCGTTGAATCTACGTGGAGTACTGCTCTCGCAATTTTTCTTCCTCGAACGTAGCTGAGGGCATCTGTCATAAGTCTAGTCGCAATTCCTTTTCTTCTATAGTCCAGATGCACCATGACCGTTGATATATAGCCAGATTTTCCTTGGTTAGTTACGATTGTCGAACCGACAATTTTGCCGTTGGCTTCTGCAACGAGAAACTTCAAGGGTTCTTTTCCAAATAAACGCATTAGTCTCAGAACCAGTCGACCAGTTATTCCAAATCCGCGATTAAACATTTCAGATACATGATCTGGATCAAAGCCTGAAATCTCAAATTCCCCCGCAAAACACCTTTGAAGAAGATCCAGGAAATCGCTCAAGTCCGATTTTCGAAGGTCTCTAAACAGAAAACTGTCATCTGTTTCGCCGAGTTCCGTTTTCTGCATCTTTTGCGCTTCCAACATGCGTATTCTCAGTTACGAAATTTCCGAAATTGTTCCTCGTTCAGCGCGCACTACCGAGCCTGCCTCGGTCAAATATTGAACAGTTCTGCGCTCGAAAGAAGTTCCAATCAACCAAAAACACCATTTCGCAGTCGGCGCGATCACTTGGGATTGCTTGCTTCTTCTGCTTTGATTTCACCATGCTCATCCATAGTTCCGCTCACGAGCTTGATGAAAACATCGTCCAGGCTGTCGCGGCGGGTATGCAAATCGCGCCAGTCTAGACCTGATTGTTCAGCGGCCGTCAATGCTGTAAGCGCATCTTCTTTTTGTCCGATTCTTATGCTGACCGTGCCTTTCTCGTAGGCGGTGTCTAGTTTTGTGTGGGTTTTGATGTAGGTGGCCAGCTGTTCTGTCCCGTGGATTTCCAGCCTCTCACCCGAGCCGTGGATCTCGATGATTTCCTCGCTGGTTCCCATGGCCACTACGTGCCCGTGGTTCATGATAGCAACCCTGTCGGAGAGCTGTTCAGCCTCGTCGAGGTAGTGCGTCGTCAAAATCACCGTTCTGCCCTTACTGTTTAATCCTCTTATCACTTCCCAAACCGCTCTTCTGGCGTTCGGATCAAGTCCCGTGGTAGGTTCATCTAGGAAGAGAAGCTCAGCATTGTTTACAAGGGCCAGCGCAAGACCCATCTTCTGCTTCTGCCCCCCGGAAAGATGCTCAAAGAGAACACAGGCTGAATCATCCAGCAAAACCTCTTTCAAAACCGCGTCCGGATCGACAGAGACACTGAATAGATCCGCATAATACTCTATTGCCTCCCTCGGATTTGCCTTTTCGAAGAAAGTAAAGTCTTGAGGTATAACGCCGATTCTCTTATGAAGCTGCCCGCTGTCTCCCCACGGATCCAGGCCGAGCACCTTCATGCTGCCCGAATCCCTTTTCCGCAAACCCTCCAACATCTCAATCAGCGTCGTCTTGCCCGCACCGTTTGGCCCCAACAGAGAAAAAACCTCACCCTCATTAACAGAAAAGGAAACGCCATCAACAGCATGCAGATCGCCATACGACTTTCTGACATCAGAAATCTCGACAGGAATCATCCCCACAACCTCGCACAAGACTTATTTTCGCAGAAACATTTGGAACTGGCACAGCCACCTCATTTTCAGCCGTTCTCTATGAACGTGCTAAGCTGGAAATATAGTTTTTGGGTTGGCGCCTGCGAACTGGTCGAGTGCCTGTGTGACTCCCCCTTTCTCTGACGTTGCAAGAAGCTCGGTCGAAGGGATGGACACTTTTTCTGACCGGAGGCAAGGATAACGGTTAAAGAATCGAGCACGATTAATTGCTTTTCAGTACAGGAAGTGCAGGTGTGAACTAATCTATGGATTATAAGAATTTGGGTAGGTCTGGCCTCAAGGTTTCGCGTATCTGTCTTGGAACCAACAACTTCGGTGGACAGATCAGCGAAAACGATTCGATAGCAATCGTTAACAAGGCTCTTGATTGTGGAATAAACGTGATAGACACGGCTGACGTATACACGGGCGGCAGGTCTGAAGAGATAATCGGGATGGCTGTGAAGAGCCGTAGAGACGAGGTAATAATAGCGACGAAAGTGGGGTTTGGAGGTGGTCAAGCGCCGAACCGGGGCGGCCTATCACGCAAACACATACTCTCTCAGGTTGAGCACAGTTTGAAGGGTCTGCAAACAGACTTCATAGACCTGTATTATCTTCATCGGTTCGACCCTGAAACGCCTCTTGAGGAATCGCTCCGAACGTTCAATGATATGGTTAGGGAAGGAAAGGTGAGATACATTGCGTGCTCAAATTTTGCGGCTTGGCAGATAGCCAAAGCCCACGAAATCTGTGAGATCCATGATTTGGAGAAACTCGTCGCCGTTCAGCCACCCTACAATCTCTTGCAGAGAGATGCTGAGAAAGATCTTCTCCCATACTGCCAACAGGAAGGATTAGGGGTCCTGACGTACACGCCCCTCATGGGCGGTTTCTTAACTGGCAAATATTCTAAGACGGCACCCCCACCTGCAGGCAGCAGATATGAGTACAATCAGAGGCTCTGGCAACGCGTAAACCAGGAATCGAATTTCGCAGTCCTGGAACAGCTTAAAAAAGTGGCCGAAGACATCGATATACCTATGTCTAAATTGGCCATAGCATGGATACTCAAAAACCCAACTATAACGGCCCCAATCGTTGGAGCTTCAAGCATAGAGCAGGTCGAGGAAAACTGCAGATTGACCGAAATCAACCTCCGAGAAGAGACTTACCAGAGACTGAACGATCTCACAAGAAACGTAAGCGTTTCCCTGTACTCCTAGACGCGACCCCCCAAACAGGCGAATTCGTTCAGGAATTTGTAACTGCGCCGACTGTAGCGCACGCCCGAAAGTTTGTACTTGCTTTATATCACAGAGATGACCAGACGTGCTTTAGAACTCAATCGAAAATCGACATGCAAGGATGATCAGATGGGCGTTACTTGGTCAAACCGATCTCGGACAACTCGAATCCTCTTCGTCGCCGCAATCGTCTTTCTGATAGTTCTAAACCTATACACCTTCATACTCGCCTATCCTGAGACTTCCAAGCTCGATTCGGGCATCGGCTCAGGGCCGCCCCTGGCGAAAGACTTCTCAGCCTACTACATCGGAACCTGGAGGTTACTTCACGACCCCTCCAAAGTGTACGTGCACGGCAACGTTAGTGATGGAGAATACCCAATCTATCCACAACCAGAGGCTTACAAGTACCTCCCCTCTTTCCTAGCGCTCGTTTCTCCCCTGCTTCTCCTGGGTTACCAGCAAGCGCTCTTCGCCTTCGATGTATTTCAGTTTGCGCTCTTACCGCTCATGGCCCTGCTGCTCTACGAACTGCTCAATAAGAAAGGTCTTTGGTTGACGGTTGCGGTTGCTGTTATCGTGTTGCTTCAGCCTTTTCCTTTGCCGCATTGGGGCATCTCTGCCAGCTACTTCTGGCAGTGGGGAGAGGGGCAGGCTAAGGTCTTCGAAACTTTCCTTTTTCTCCTGGCCTTCTACCTCGGCGACTCCGGCAGGCCCTACCTCTCGGGCATAGTATTCGCGTTCGCGGCCTTCGACCCCAGGTTCGCGTTGTTGTCTCTGCCGCTCTTCGTATGGTACAACCGAAAGAAGCTGAGAGCTTCGGTGGGAAGCATGCTTATAACCCTAGTCGTATCAAACCTAGCGTTGCTCTACCCAGGAACTGGCTCAAGCTTCTTGAACATGGCCATCGGTCCCGGCGCCAGCACGCCGCTCTACTACTACGCGTACATCCCGTTGCTCACATTATTATGCCTGATAATCATCAACCTAAGAGAATTTGCCATGGCTTTGTCACATTCAATCTCGAGAATTCATCCTCTCCCATCGCAATCTGAAAAATAGGCTCTCAATGCGCACTATTGGGATTGTCGTTTCAATGATTGATCTGCGTTTATTTCTATAGAGATAGTGATGATTTTTGTCTCGTTGGGCAATGTTTCCGCGTCCACGTTTATTGAAGGCCCTGGATCCTTTCCACGTTGCTTTTTCCCTTCGAGAAATCGTCGACAGTCTTTAAGAAGCCGAACATGATGCGGGCTCGCAGTCCTGGCATGCGATAGTGCATGGGCATAATTATCTTTGGTTTGAGCTTTTCGCAGACTGTGGTAGCCGTTTCAGGTCCTATAGTGAAGAAGCCCCCTACCGGAACGAACAGCACATCAGGTTTTCCAATGTCTTCAACGGTTAAAGAGCTCAGGTCGTGTCCTAGATCTCCAAGATGACAGAACTGGACACCATCCAAGCCCAAGGTGTACACGTTGTTCTTTCCCCGTCTGGAACCCTTCGCGTTATCATGAAACGTCTCGATCCCTTTTACTGTTAGACCTTTCACTTCCTTGACGCCTATGAAACTCTCGAGGACTACGCCGTCTTTTCCCAAGACGGGCTTCACGTTGTTATGATCTCTGTGGCCGTGAGAGACCAGCACTATGTCAGCTGCTGCTTTGGGGTCAGGAATGCCGATTCCCTTGAAAGGATCAGTCACGACCGTGACGGTTTTTCCCTGCAATTCAAAACAGGAATGACCATGCCACAACACTCTTACCAACAACCTCACCTTCCCAACGGTTTACAAAGTCAACCTAATTCTTCAGTTAATGTTAAAGACAAAGGATATTTATCAGTTGTGAGGCCACGCCTTTTATGAAACACGGGTAAAACGTACTTTCCCGTAACCGCACAAGAATCTGACCGCTGAGCATGAAACAGAAAAGAAAATGGAAAAGTCAGCCGACAGTGGTTAGCTTCGCACTTGGCTGAAACCGCGCTTTAGAAGAGTTCAGGGCTTTCGTTAAAGGATTTGACTTCGACGTGTGGGCTATGGTTAGAAGGGAACGGGCATACTGTTTCTGGCTTCCTCGACTATGGGGAGTGCTTGTCTCAGTTCTCTGAAGTATTTCAGCACTATCACGCCTCTCTGGGTTATGGCGAATACTGTTCTGTTTTTCCCGACGGGTCTTTCCTCGATCAGGTTTTGCGCAATCAGAAAGTCCAAGTATTCTTTCAGGACTTTGCAGTTGACATTGGCCTTGTACATTACGTGCGTCAGCTTTAATGGTCCGCGATGGGACAACACCTGGAGAATGTCTACGTACATTTCAAGTTTGGAACGTCTCATGGTTCTACACTTCGTTTTTGTTCTTTCCACGAGTTGGGACAGGGAGTATAAACCCTTTATGAATCAGAAACTATGGTTCTTGTCCGCGTATTGGAGCACCAACTGAGAGTTTCGATGCGTCTTTGAAGCACGTTTTTGTTTATATTGACCCCGCGCGCAGCTTGAACTTGGGACAGTTATTGCAAATATGTATTTTGAAACCAGATTCTGAGAGCACTCACTGGGGCACGTGTCTGGTCGGTTTCTAAGCTGTTCTCACCTGAGAGATGCCGTCTTTCTTTTCGACTCTCATAACTTGGTCGGCGAAACTTTCGAGTTCTCTCTCATGTGAAACTATGATGACTTGCGGGCATTTGAGTTCATCGAGTATATCTCTGATTTTGAAAAGTTGTTCTTTGCTGAAGCCGTCTGTAGGTTCGTCAAGGATGAGGATGTTGGATTTGATTCCTGCCGAAACCTTCTGTACGATGGTGTTAAGCGACAGTCTGTATGCAAGTGCCAAGCTGGTTTTCTCTCCGCCGCTGAGATAGTAGTAATCCTGCTCGTAACCATCCTGAAGAACCGAGGGCGTGAAATCCTCATCGATCCTGGATTCTTTGCTGGCATCCTCCACAAGCATTCCCCACCATTTTTGAAAATGCTGATTAAATTCTTGATTAATGTTCATCATAACGTGCTTTTCAATCGCCTCCAGGGTCGGCATCAAAAACTCTTCCAACCACATCTGATACTCTTTCATTTTCTCAGCAGCTTTCCTTTCCTTTTCTTTGTCCAGAATTTCTCTCTCCAGTTCCTCCACATCACTCATGAGAATGTCCCGAGTTGCCCGAACCCTAGAAACTTTGACATTCACAATTTCAAGCTGCCGCCGAATCTCATCCAGCTCCCTGGAACATGCTGCGGTCTCTTCCAAAATTCGATTATATTCTTCCACCTCTTTCTGAGCCTTCTCAAGCTTCGTTCTGGCCTCTCCTACCTGTCCTTTCAGCGCAAGAACCTTCTCGCGCTGCTTCTCCATTCTCCCCGCGTTTCTGCTCATACGTTCAGACAGGTTTTGCAGCCTATCTTGATCTGTCTTGTATTTTCGGACCATTTCTTGCAGAGTTTCTATTTCCTTGGTCCCAGTTTCGCAGGCCACAACTTCTTCTGATGCCAGGCGTTTCTCCTCATTTTTCGTTTTTATTTTTTCTTCAAATTCGCTGGGATCTGCAGGTCTGTCGCAAGTCGGGCAAATCCCATTCTTTTCCACAGATTCGTAATCGCTTATCTTTGCAGCCGCAATGTCTTCCGCTGATCTGAGTTGCCGTTCCCTCCTTCTCATAGTCTCCAATTCTATCTTCAGTTCAGCCTCAGTTTTCGCAGTCGGCTGCTGAATCCTGCTCAGACCATTGGCTTCATGCTGCAACTCTGTCAACTCTGCTGAAAGCTCTTCAATTTCAGCTTCGAGGTTCATCACTTCGCTGTCTTTCTCTTTGATCTGCCTGTCAAGCAGAGGAACCTCGCCCACTGCCTTTCCAAGCGCTTCCTTGGTCTTCTGGAGCGAATCAAATTTTTCCCTCTGCGCACTTAGGTTCTCTTCGAGGCTGGCCTTGCTTCTGCTAAGAACTGCAAATTCCTGCTCGCATCTTCCGATTTCCGTCCTCGTAGTGTCACATTTTTCTCGACGGCTTTCAAGGTCGGATGAATGAGAAACTAGTCTAATGGACTTGTCGTTGACCGATTTCACCAAGGTTGAGCAGTTTTCCAGTGCGATCCGATAGTCCTCGATTCTGAAAGCCTTCCTAAGAGTTTGAAGCCGCGCGTCTGCTCTCATTAAGATGATGGTTTTCATTTCTTCTTGCGGAGTGAATATGGCGTACCTGTAGATGACGCTCTGGGCCTTGGGGTCTGGCGGCTCGTTGAAAGCCAGTATGTCCAGGATCTTTTCCTTCATTTCGGAAGCCGAGAGTTGCAGCACTGAGCCCTCAGTTTTGAGGGTGCAATCGGACTGTTGGACGCTCTTGGCCTTCCTCTCCAAGCTTCGACACACCTCATACTCTTTTCCCTCAACCTCGAAAGACAGCTTTACTGAACCTTTCTTCGCCCCCAACTTCAGTAGCGCTCCTCCCTTCTCTGAACCTAAACCGAAAAGCGCGAATTCGATTGCCATGAGAATGGTTGATTTTCCAGAACCTATGTCTCCCTCGAAAAGAGTCGTTCCCACAGGAAATGAGATTGATTGTTCCTCGTAGCTCCTGATGTTCTCAAGCTTCAACGTCTTCAGAATCACGTGCCTTCGTCTCCCAAACCCAGCGCGTCCAATGCATGTTTTTGGATACGTTCCACGTAGTCCTTCTTGGTCTCGTTGAGTTTCTGCTCCTGCCTGAGAACCTTCAACAAGTCTTCAGCAAGTTTGGCACCCTTATCCGCTTTCAACTCCTCCTGCGAAACCTTGACAGCCCCGATGTTCTCCCTCAACAATCTGGTTTCAATCGTCTGGACATCCTCGCCCACGACTTTAACAGAAGCGTAGTCTTTTGAGGTAAGACCGTAACGGTTTATGATCACATCCAGTGCCCCGTTCTCTTTCAGCACGTCTCTTATTTCGCCTGAGCTGATGTCGGAGGTCTTTCCTCCCGAGAGTTCTCCCTTCACCTTAACGACAGCAACCTTGCCTTTTGCCTCAATCATGCTCAGCTTGTCAAAAAGATCCTTTTTGGCTTGCACCGAATTCTTGTCGGACACATCGTACTCGAAGTATTCGAAATCGCAAACAGATACTTCCATGAATCTTACGTTTTCCACCTTGGAGTCGAAGCTTACGATGTAGAAACCTCTCTTCTCCCCTTTGGCGCTGTCTTCCAAGTCTCTTGGATACCCTCCGAAAAGCGCCCCAGGAAAAACCACTCTTTCATATCCTGAAAAACCCGATTCAGTTCTCTTGTGCACGTGTCCGCTCGCATAGTAGTCAAAGCCCCTCGGAAGCAGGGAGACAGGGATGGATTCCATCTGTGCGAGAAACTCCGGTTTTAGCTCTGAGATTGCGCTGTGAAATGCAAAGATCTTGAAGCCTTCTTCCTTCTCTAGATGTTCCCTGTCGAGCATTTCGAAATAATTCTTTTCCAGCCCTCCCTTCCTACCCGATATCCCAACGAGCTTCGCCCGTGTTTTTGAGTCCGTAAAGATTTCAAGCCTGAGCTGGCCGTCTACATCTTCTCCCTTCACTATTTTTTTAATAAGTCCTGTGCTGTCGAGTATGTCGATTATCGACGTGCAGTTCGGACTGTAGTCATGGCTTCCGTATATAACGTAGAGCGGAATGCCGGCGTCCCTGACTTCTTTCATTTTTCTTACGGCTTCGTTGACAACATACATGTCCGGAAGGTTGGCGTGGAAGAGGTCGCCAGATATCAATACAAAGTCAACGTTTTCCTGCATGCAGATGGTCATGGCTTTGTTGAAGGCGGCCAATTCGAGCTTCTCCAGAACTGGTCCTCTGTTGGCGCCTATGTGACAATCTGCAAGGTGGGCAAACATGAACATGGTTTTCACCCCACGAAAACGGTCTTGTTTTTCTCCTTCGGCTGCAGGTTCTCATCGACGTATTTTTCAAACAACGGTATCTGGATCGGAACCGCAAACCTGGTGAAGTTGCTACTCACGATTGCCTCGCCCTTGTCCAAGCTTGCGATGGTTCTGTCGTCCGATGACAAATCCTGCGCCGCGCTCTCCATCACGGCCTGTCGCTCTGCTGCAAGCTCGTTTCCCAGAATTATTTTTGTGTTCATGTTGGCTAGGATCGTCCTCGGAATCAAACTGACCAACTGTGTTATAGCGATTAATCCCACTCTGAATTTCCTGCCCTCTCGTGCAATCGTGCTGTAAATGTTGTCTCCACGGGCAGTAAGCACGTCCGCACCCAAGACTCTCGGCGCCTCTTCAATCACGACGCTTATCACGGGCTTTTCTTCTAATGTGCCCTCAGACTTGTAGTCTTGGTACTGATGGAAAATTCCGCCCGAGATTATGCTCCCTATGAGCAGTTCAGCCTCATCCAGCAGCCTCGACGTGTCGATAACGACCTTCTTCCCCTCCTCAAGGGCCTTCGTAATCTCTCTCGTCGTGGCCAAGCCGGCAGTGTCGCTGAAAACGCGGCTTCTGCACTGAAAATCGCCATGATCATCTATATACACGCCGAGCACGTTGTCGAACTTCCTCTTCAAAACCTCGAGCGTTCTGGGAGCAACAGCATCACCGATTTCGGTACTTCGCACAATGTTCTCAATCCACTGGTCCCTGAACCGGCTGTAGTACAAAGAAATAGCATCACGTTGAGCATCCGTGAAATCGACGATTCCTTGGAAATGCCAGGGCAAAATCGACCTGAGATTAATCACGAGAGTATTCGTTCCGACAACGGGGCTGGTGGAATAATACCGCAAACACTGCTTCGCCGAGGGATGGTCCTTCAACCCCTTGCCATGCCTGCCATAGTACTCGTCGTGTGGGTCCAGAACGAGAACGCCCAAGCAATCTTGGGGTAGAACGCTCCAGAGCATGACCTTGACAAGGTTACTCTTCCCTCTTCCAGTTGTCGCCGGAATGAGAACGTGATGAGTGAGCGTGTCTACTCCATTAACGTAAACGTCCACGTTGAGCATCTTCGACCCGCTCCTGACTTTTCCAAGATATACAGGATTCTTAGGTTTAGTGAGAAACAGGAGATCCTTCTCCTCGGCGTGTCTGATCGTGGCAAAGAACTTGGGAAGAGTCTTTGGTATCTTCAACTCGCTGTTCTTGCCGACTCGCAAGAGGGCCTTGATTTGTGCTATAACATAGTTCCGCAACTGCGGCTCAAGAAAATCCATGTTAGCACCAACGCCCTCAAGCTTCATGCCGGCCATAAGCTCCCGCACGAGCTGCGGCACCTGGCTCCCGTAGACAAGCTCGTAAGCTTGAAGAATCACATATCCTTCGTCCTCCTCTGCCACGAGCAAGTCTCCTATCTCTATTTCTCCGCCGGCCTTTTCCCTTGCCAATATCTGGCCAGTTTTTCCCGCAATTATCTGTCCAGTAATTTCCAACGCCATAGTAACGTCAACCCTTCAATACGTCTAACATGCTGTGCGCGTCGCCCGAACAAATATGCCTCGAAATCTTCTTCCACTTACCAAGCCTGGATATCTCGGACATCAACGGTATCCTGTACGAATCTATCTCGTCACCGCTGACTCGAGCGAAGCTATCAGCGTCTATGAGGCCATAAGGATACCCTGGAAAGCTCATGTCTTTTGAATTACTCGCCAGAGCTGAAGTGACGCCACAGATATCTTCCTTATTCATTTCCTTGGCCTGCTCTCCGTAGATTTCGTACCTGAACACGTAATTAGCGTTCTCATGCAGCTTGACCACGTACATGAAGGCGTTGTGCTGGAGGTTGGCGACCTTTGCTATCGGAAGAAACCACGGACCTTTCACGCCGTAATCTTCCGCGAGCTTCTGCACAGCACCCAACAGCGAAAGACCAGTAGTCGTGAATAGCGTGCTCGTTTTTGAAATCCCAGCGAAGATAACCCCCTTTTCGATCGCCGCCTTTAAGGTTCGCGTCATGTATGTCTGCTCATTAGTAAGACTCGTCTGTAAACTGCCATCATGGACTATTAAATCCCCCTTCTCAAGCTCATTTTCAACAACGTGCCTCGCAAACTCCCACTCAGCAAACCTTCTCGCGACAGAGGCCACGTGCTTTATGTCTGCTCTTTGATTTCCGAGCGTGAACGCCTTGTCAACAGAACTGAATGACAAGTGCCCATCTTCAGGGACTAAACCCTCGAACTCGGCCTTCAAAGGAAAAACCTTCGTGTCATAAAAAATCTCTTCCTGCCTATAATCCGACATCGTCGCAGAATAGAACTCCACTCTGCTCGGCAAGGAATTCGAAGCGATTCTGTTTCGACCCTTAAACATGTTGAAGTAGACCCTGTTTATTTGGGCTGAAAAGTTTGGCGCACCCAGTATCTCTTGGTTTCCTCCATCTACAAAAGCTATGCGAATGCTAGGTTCGGCATCCTTAATCGGAATGAAACTAGCTGGAGAAAAAGGCAACAGTTCATAGTCTGCATTGCTAAAATGTGGTCGACCCACATCGTCTACAACCTTCAAATCCAAATACTCGGCGATTATCCTGGAAATCTCAGCAGACATGTGCGACTCACGCGATGGATACATAGGCTTCAGGCTGTTAAAAGCATATTTCAACAGTGCCAACGCAAAAACGTGTACACCACTGCGATTAGGAGAAGACTATATTTTGACATATTGCTTTAAGCTATTCGATGTCAGGTATTGTGAAGTAAGTCTCCGATGCAAAGGTGGTCGTTTTCATGGGCACATTTTGATCCAAGCATGGAGATCCGCCAACGTTGCTCACAAACAAGAATTGAACAATACAAACTAAACGACGCGAGACACGCTTCTTAATCTTAACGCAATCAGACAGCGAATTCAGGGACACAAATGTTCTAAATTCTATATTCTTTCTCAGGTTCTATCATCTGAACGTTTCTGTTTATCTGTTTGAACAGATGCTGGTTCTCGGTGTGGACCGGAAAAACCTTCTTCGCGCCTATCTCCGTGACTAGGCCTCCTATTTGCTCTCTATTCAGGTGGCCTGACGCGTGCAGCTGATGGAACTGCATTCCGAAATGGTAAAGCCAATTGTGAAGAATTGTGTCTTGGATGTCCTCTTCGCTGAACGGTTCGCTCATACTGTGGATGAAGTGGCTGCCCTGGCTTGGGCGAATGTCTATCAGCTCTGCAAACTGGTAGAAGTCCAAGTCCATGACGAGCTTCCCTTGGTTCTTCTGCACAAACTCGCACGTCGCTATCTTGTCCATGAATTGCCGTTCCCAAATGAAGTAGTCGGCGTCGTCATACGTTCCCGACTTTTTGCGCTTGTAGTACACGAGAACATGCTCGTCCTTCATAGGATCTGGGAGGTCCAAATGCTCATCTTGAATCAGCTTGCGAAGCAGGTATGCGGTCTTCGGCGATATCACGATGTTCCTTCCGTTCTCAACTGCAACGTTGTAGAAGCTTCTAAGCCTATCCATATCGCGGCTGTAATGCGTTGTGAACACGATTTTGTCCGTTGAAGAAACGACCTCGTTGCTCAGGCGTTCAACCTGTCCTTCAGAATAGTTTTTGCGCTTTTCCTTCAACGCCATCCTCGTGCCCTCGCAAACGAGAGCGTCAGGCTCGCATTCTTTCGCTCGCTCCACAAACTCCTCAGACAGGTCTTTCCTCGGACCATGCATCCTCAAATCTCCAGTGTAGGCTACCATGCCCTCAGAAGTGTGTATTAAGAACCCATAAGCCGCCGGAATCGAATGATCAACGTGAACAGGCTCCACCTCAACATCGCCTACCTTGATTTTCTTTCCAGATCGAAAAGTACGGTACTCATGCTTTCTGTAATCGCAGAATCCGCTGGTCTCTTCCATACACTCCATAAAGAGCTTTGTGCCGACTCCGAGATAAACTGGAATCTGAGGATCAACGAAGCAGATGTGTGCTACATGATCAAAGTGTGCATGAGAAAGGAAAATCGCGTCGATATCAGGTTCCGCATATGGGAAGTCCGTAGGCATTAACTGCTCTTTGGCGTAGAGTCCTCTGATCTTGGGCAGCAAACCGAATTCAAAATGATCTTTCAAACCATTTATCGGACGCGGGGAGAGCCAACTTGTAAAGTAGTCGGCGCCAAAAGTGAAGGATTGTCCAAAATCAAAAAGAATCCTCGTCCCCTTATCTTCAAGAAGAATCTTGTTTCCTCCAATCTCGTTTATCCCTCCAAAGAACCTAAGTGTAACCATGCTACTCCCCTTCAATAGCCCGCTTTTTTAATAGCTTATTCGATATATGTGAATGATGCCAGAGCCGTCTGCACCATTTAACTCGCCCGCGCGCTCAGCTTCCCCGTGAGTCTCATGGCTTGTAGTTCTTACCTGCGTTCCATGCCTTTGCTTTCTGTTTACCCAATCCGTGATAATTCCTGTCGTCGAGTGAAAGCATGAATGGACGGACTTTTCTTAAATCGATGGTTCCATCCGTTAAGTACCTGTCTTCTGTGAAGGTTGATGCGACGTCTCCGATGAACATCTCGTTTGAGCCATTATCTATGACCTTGTCGAGTTTGCACTCGAGGTTCACTGGACACTGTGTTATCATGGGGGCCGTTTTCAAGTCGCCGTAGAACACGTCGAAAACCTTCGATTTATCCGTCTTGTGTCCTGAGAATAATCCGCAGAAATCTGTGGCTTCTATCAGATCTTCCGAAGGTATTGATACGCTGAAGGTTTTGTTCTCTTTAATGCCCTGATTTGTGTAGTGTGCCTTGTTTAAAGCAACTGCCACCTTCGGCGGAGTATGAGCAGCTGCAGTAAACCACGCAACGGCTAGAAAGTTCGCCTTGCCCTTGACGTTTGCACCGACCAAGACTACAGGCATTGGATATGACGCAATCTTGGCTCCCAAATTGATTTTGTTTCTGGCGCCTTCTTTTGTACTGTGTTCTGACATTTCAAACTCGCCTGACAGGTCTTAAACACTCTATCCTCAAAGTTGCTCTTAAATGCTGCTTGAATCGACCGATTTGAGAAAATTGTTTGAGGAAAACCGATGCTGATTGAAGTCCTCTAGCGCACGCTATATTGGAATCATGCTTGAGGGTGGGACCGTTTTTGACTTGAAACCTTCGGGAAAAGCAGGGGAATCATCAGCATGAACGCGAGTATTGCAGTGTAAAGCCACGCAAGCGAGTATCCATATTGAATTGCGAAGTAGGAGTAGAGCAAGGGAGGAACGAAATCACCGAACAGTGAGATGCTGTTCACCCAACTGACTGCTAGTGTTTCATATTCCTTATCGAGCTTGTTCGCCGCCCTAGCTGCGGAGAAGCCGAAAGTGAAACCGCACCCTGACCCCAAACCAACCAGGACGCCGGACAAGATTGCCGAGTAGACTGTCCCAAAGAACGCTAACCCGACCCCGACGGCCATGAGTGTGCCTGAGGCTAGTAGCAGCCGCTTCGCATTCCCTGATCTGTCAAACAGTCTCCCAGCGAACGGAGCAGATGCGAATGCAAAAATCGAAGCCAACGAGGCGATGGTTCCGGCTTCTCCAACGTTAACGTGAACTGCACTCTCAAGGTAGTAGGCTACGAAGTTGCTGAAGACCGTTGACCCCGCCTCAAATCCTAACACTACCACGGACAACACCAAGAGCCACCTGTCCAACAGAATAAGCCTCAGGTGACGTAGTTCCATTGAAAAGTCCGAACGTTTACTATCCTCAGGCACCAGAAACCAAAGCAAGACCGATGTGAATAAACCAAGCAATCCGCCCGTGATGAGGCTGATTCTCCATCCGACCGCAGCCGCAAGCACAGCCCAGCCCAAAAGCCCAACCGCAGCCCCAAGACTGAAAGCCGAATTGTAGAGGCCCACACCCAACCCTTCAGACCCCTCCCGCAGAAACTTCGCCATAAGGGTAACACCCGGAGCGAACACAAAAGCCATGCCCAAACCGACAAAAAAACGAAGAATAACTATTTCGACAAGATTGCCAGCGAAACCAGTCAACAACGCGGCCAGAGAAGCAATAGCCGTTCCATACGTCGCTGTCAGTCGCGGACCGATCTTCGCCGCAAGAATCCCACCGGGCACCTGAAAAACCCCAATGCCGACGAAAAACGAGGCGGTCGCCAAACCGAGACCCGAAACGTTCTGATTCAACTCCGACGCCGTAAAAGTGAACACAGCGGCCAAACTATACCAGTTAACGGCATAGACAATTCTGCCCAAGATCAAGGACGCGACTGCAGCTCGATTTCCTGCACCCTTACCCACGCCCATCAGCCTAAACTCCTCTCAAGACCTTCCACATGCTAACTCGAACTTGTATGCTCAAGGTCTAAATAGAGACATCTAAATCTTCCCGCGCTTGCAGCCAGTTTGCATGCTCAAGTCTGCGCAAGCCGTGTATACAACCCAGAATAGCCGATGATGTGGTTGAATTAAGGGTTACTGGAGGAAAAGATTGAAAAAATTTGGACTGTATTTGTGGAGTTTAATCGATTTACGCGGCGTTTTTTTGGCCTTGAATGAAAACTAACATCAAAGCCTTTGAATGGTAGGTAGATTTCATCGGCATCGAGGGAGAAAGGAAAAATGGGAAATCCTCGGTTGCCTTGTCTACCGTCAAAAGGAGATGTGAAAACCTCGATTTATGGTTTTCGCACTCAATACAACTTCCATCAACTCGAATACATATAGCTGCCGCTAGCCTGATTCAAATGAAAAGCAAATAGGCCCAAAATAGAAAAAACCTGAACGAGCCCCCAAACCATGTTTCTAGTAAGCAAGTCGTTTAAGATGCTCTTCAACCACTGAACTCAAGCCATTAATGCTGAGGTCTGGTCATTTTGCGTTCATGACCATTGCTGCCAACGAAACAGCATTTTCAACGTCCTTCATAATTGTGTCTGTCACGCTTGCCCTGATGCCTAGTCCTTCGATGCGTGTTCTAAGGTCGGCGTCGGCCCTGTCTATGATAAGGTGATCGAGAAAAGTCTCGTAGAATTTGGCAACGCCAAAGGCAGAGACTTCAAGGCCGAGACTGGACATGATTTTATCAGCAGGCCCCTTGATGGCTTTGCCACCCACGATTGGACTGATGCCGACTATCAGCCCGTTTGTGCTTTCCAGAGCGTCTCTGATACCGGGAACCGATAGAATCGGGTTGATGCTTAGAATAGGATTACTAGGACAAACGACTACGCGTTCGGCACTGTTTATTGCCTCGATGACGCCTGGAGCAGGTTTTGCGTGGTCACATCCCTCAAAAAGCACTCGCGTAACCTCATCCGTCGCTCGTCTCTTCACAAAATACTCCTGAAAGCCCAAACGCACACAGCCTGACAAGACTACTGTCCGCACGGGATCATTGCTCATCGGCATCAGCCTAGCCTTCACGCCTAACAAACGACAAAGCTCAGCAACCGCCTCAGACAGACTCACACCGCTCCCCAACAAATCCGTTCTTACCGTTTGAACCGCAATGTCCTTGTCGCCCAGTTTGAACCAAGTCTCAAAACCAAGCCTCTCTAACATGGCCAAACACGTGAAGGTGTCATCGGCGACACCCCACCCTCTCGCCTCATCAACAATGCCTGCCAACGAGTACATCACGATATCCAAATCCGGACTAACATGAAGACCGTGAAACTCAAAATCGTCGCCAACGTTACCCACTATCACAAGATCCTCCGGTGGTACAACCCGGACAAGTCCCCTCAACAGCTTGGCAGCACCGACTCCTCCCGCGAGAGCCACCACAAGTCCCATAAACATCGCAGCGAAAACTATTGGTCCCAAAGCCTCATAAGATTAGCGTAAAGACAGGCTTCTTGTCCGGCGAAACGGAGCCTAGAGACCTTCTTTCAAGTTGTGCTTCCTATTTGACAGCTTTACGAGCAAGTTGAGGGTCGGCTCATCTTTTTCCACGGCCCTGGTTTTCACCAGCCCCGTTTCCTGTGCCGATTTGAACAGGTTCTCGCCTTCTGTAGTGCGAGTTATAATGCAGGTCCAGCCTTGAAGCCCGAGACCGCCCGCAGACAAATCAGCCACTTCTGAGCTGAAGTCCCTGCACAAAGCGCAGCTCTTCTGGGCGTATTTCTTCACCTCTGGCAATGGAATCGTCGTCGCAGATCCGGATTTTAACTTGACGATTATTTTCCCCTTTATGTTCATGCTCTGGATTTGGCTCAAATCGAAGCCCAACTCTTCGCCAATGTGTTTCTTGATGAGACCTTCATAGCTGAAGCACTCTGAGCACATGAGCCCTATCAGCAGTTTCAAAGGGGCGGCAAGTTTCATCCGGAGCATTTGCATCTTCCTCACCGTCTGAATTTGGCATGGAGTTCCGACAAAGGCCACGCTCCTCTTTCCTTCTTTTGCTATTTGCGGCAAGGCCAACAGGTTAGGCGAGCATGTGTACCTCGTTCCGGCGCATCTCAGAATCTCCTCTGAAGTTAGGGCCAGCTTTGGGGAGGGAAGAAAGGGCTTCTGAGAACTGACGCCTGAGAGGACGGCACCGTCGATACGCTTGCGCTCAAGCGCGTGGAGCAAGAGCGCGGTCACGGCGCCTCCGTCCTGACAGACGTTTAACACTCTGCTGTCCGTCGACTTTGCTATGTGGACTTGGCGCCATATTCCAAACTGCTCCTCGGCTTTCCTCTTTCTGCAGAAAACGAAAGACTCAAGCTCAGACATTGACAGGTCATATCGTGGACAAACTTTGGCGCAAAGTCCGCATGATATGCACTCTTCACAAAGGCTTGGCGTTCCTTCTACCCGTCTGAGACAGCCGCTCGGACAAACCGCCACGCATGCGCCGCACCCTACACAGGCGCCTGTCGAGACAACTCTCTTGCCAAGTGAATCCGCAAAACCCATTTTGGAACTCATCACTCTTCACGCTGAAAATCGGCCGAGCCATAAGTTTAAGTCTTGCCCTAAAACAGATAATCTCCACGAACTCTAAAGAGATGTTTCTCATGAAACCGGTTCAGATAATCGCAGTTACAGGCTTGCCTATCATAAAAAAGGGGGACCGACTGGGCGAGCTCGTCTGCGACGCCGCTGAAAAACAGGGCACTCCTATCCAGGATGGAGACATACTCGTAGTAACACACGTTGTCGTCTCGCGTGCAGAAGGAAACACCGTCAACCTCGACGAGGTTGAACCTTGCGAGTTTGCCAAGAGTATCGCTGAACAGTACCAGAAGGATCCAGCGCTGGTTGAAGTTGTCCTCAGAGAGTCAAGAGGCATCGTGCGCATGGGCAACGGCAACTTGATAACGGAAACCAAACACGGCTTCGTGTGCGCAAACTCGGGCGTCGACAGATCCAACATACAGGGAGGAAGAAACGTGGCACCGCTGCCCAAAGATCCAGACCATTCCGCAGAAACCATAAGAAAGGAAGTCAAAAGACTGACGCAACAAAGAGTTGCTGTGATAGTCTCGGACACTCATGGACGACCCCTGAGATTGGGCGAAATAAACGTAGCCATAGGCGTTGCGGGAATGAAACCCATACGAGACAGAAGAGGCGAAAAAGACCTTTTCGGGTACGTGCTGAGAGTGAAACAAACCGCAATCGCCGACGAACTCTCCAGCGCAGCGGAACTCGTGATTGGACAAGCAAACGAAGCCATCCCCGTGGCCATAATAAGAGGATACAAATACCCAGAAGCTGAAAACGCGAAAGCAACCGAACTCATCAGACCCAAAGAGAAAGACCTTTTCATATGAAACACTGACGGCAAACCATCAGATCCGACGACAAAGTTATTTAGACGCGAGCAAACGAGATAAACTCACAAGCGCAGTACTAAGAAGGCGAAAGAATGGAGGCAAAGACGCCTAAAGAGTTTTTTGAGAACGTTCTTCCAACGAAGTTCAAACCGGACAAAGCGGAGGGTTTTGATGGAGTCGCCCAGGTAAACTTGACTGGCGCAATGGGTGGCAACTGGGTAATAACGATAAAAAGCGGAAAAATCGTCGCTAAGGAAGGAGTTGCCGCCGACCCCAACATCACGCTCAAGATGGCAGACGCGGATTTCATGGCTCTAGTCAACGGAAAACTCGATGCCGTCACAGCCTTCATGACCGGGAAACTCGAATTCAACGGGAACATGTCCATTGGTTTAAGATTGATGGACATGGGTTTCATTTAGCCACTTAGAAGAAAGCAGCTTTTGAACCATCTGGAGCACACACGGAGCAAACTTCAACGCTGGAGCACTAGCCTTGAACACAATGATCGCATAGCCCAGTATTTTCTAGATATTCTTCCTCTGGGATTTTTTTCTCACAGCGGATGCAATGATATTTTTCTTCCTCTTCTGATTCAAATTCTTCTGCTCGACCTTCATGAGCGGTAGTAGTCAGAGGATAGTACCACTCTTTGATGGTAGTAGAGTCCTCGGTTGCTCCGGCAAACCCCTCCTTGAGAAGATGATGCACGGAAGCATCCAAAGTTACTATTTCCTCATGGGTCAGAGTAGAGGCGTCGTATATCTCATGGTCCTTTTTACACTCTTTCACGTTACATTTCATTTCTTTTTCTCTCCTACGAAATTTCTAACCCTTCTTTTGATCGATTGTCTTTTCCTCTCATGTCGCTTCGAAGTTTTTGAAGGGACTGTTGAAAAGTCGCGCTGTTCTTGGCACTTCAGCAGCCGACCTCGTGATAACCCTTCAACAACTTTCGCGACGCTTTATGGTTGCCCAAACTCATTTCGTTCCGCTCCCTCAACCGCGCTGCAAGGCATTGTGGAGGCTTAACTTTGACAGCGCTAATGGTATTCGGCGAATTGCTTCAAAGTCCGAAGCAAATCTTCTTTAATATTTTTGACTGCAATGAACATTCTCTCTTTCACACTGCTAGCGTAACCGCGGCCATTGCGCTTGCTTCCGATGTATTTGCGCGACAGACTATTGAGCGTGGTCCATGGCGTTTTGGTTACGACTATGGACGTCTTCAGCAAATGCACATCCCATATCATGCCGCACACGGTTTTCGAGAGCTCGTAACGGAGAACCAATGCAAATTCATTCGCCGTTTTGCTTCTCCGTCGGTTCCATAGTTCTGCCAGCAATCTTGTGTTTTGTCCCCTGAGCGAGTATGCAATGTTGCTTTGCATGGCTCAATTCAACGCTTCGGGTTTTAAGAAGGTTGTTCAGCCATAATATTTACTATTGATAAGCGCTCTTAGTACAAATTGGAATTATGTTTGGATGGAAAAATTTGAGAAAACGGCTAAAAGGTACCGTCACCCAAGCCTTGTTCAGTCCGTTTTTGCTTCCTTGTGGACTGGCTGAGGTTTTGAATGATTTCCTGAAAGATTCCCCTCTCTTTCGTGAGAACTTCGACATAGTTTGTGAGTTCGTCCCTTTGAAAACGAAGGTTGGTTGCTTCTCCTTGGAGCTGCGAGGCTCTTTGTTTAGCCGCCTTAACCTCGTTTCTTAACTCTCTACTCTCTCTTCGAAGCTTCTCCACGTCGCTTGTCAAGACTTTCATGTACGCCTTCAACTCGTCCATCTGCTTCTGCAACTCTTCATATCTGGACCTTCGAACTAAACCCAAAGTCATCGAAGATTCCTCCAACAAGAGAGCACAGCGACACCCACAAAGCCTAACATTAAGAAATCGACTATCCGCCGAAAGCACACGCCGTTACCAGAAAGCGTGCGCGAAGAACGCTGTGCGAACAGAACCGATTGATGCGCCATCACTGCCATCAACATCCCCATAGCTGATTGAAGTCTCTGACAATCCGTTATTAAAGGATTATTCAGAAACAAAGCACACTTGTTCTACGACGCTGCATGCAACGCGGCACAGGGCGTATCCATCACGCAACCAACTTGCGACCTATGCTTGCAAAAAGAAAAGAAGCCCACTATGACAAGAGAACTTGCATTCATTTCTCCCATGATTTGTTGCCGCACAATGCTACCAGAGTTGTTATCAGACAAGATGGAGGGTCGACCATGGATGGATGGAATTTCAATTGTTACTGAGAGATGAAAATTTCAATGCAGCATAAGCGGTCATAGCCAGAGGGGTAGGCTCTACGCGCGGGCCCCACTTCAAACTCTTTCGTTCAATAACCATGAACCGTCGCACACTGCAGTGTTCAAACTGCCGAACCCTTCTCTGCAGGTGCCAAACCGCATCCCGTACTTTCTTGCCAAGTCGCTCACCCTTTTCATCAACGTAAACCTCAAGGCCTCTGGCAAATACCGGTAACCCGATCTCACCGTTCCGTCCCGAAAGTACAGAGGCTTTAACTTCTCTGCAACGTCCGGCAGCGCTCCGCTGAACCTCCGCCAACCGTCCGGCCTAACCTTGAACGTCGAAGTCGTGACATGCCTCACGCCCAGAGAAGCCAACGCCCTAATCAAAACATCGACATCATCGTTCACGAAGGGAACAATCGGATCCACGCGCACAGATACGGGCACGCTCCTGCTGATCAAAGTCTCAACAGCCTTCAAACGAGCCGAAGGCGGTGGAGCACGAGGCTCAATCAACCTGGCAGTGCAATCGTCCTCCGTCGTAACCGTCAAAGAAACCATAGAACGGACTGCGCTCAGCAAGTCAACATCTCTCGTCACCAGAGGAGATTTCGTCACTATCTGAAGCTTGCAATCATGCGTAGACAATATCTTCAAGCACTCCCGCGTCAGCCCCGTCTTTTCTTCCCCGAGAGGATAAGGGTCGGAAGAATTCGAGATGGAAACTATTTCGCCTTTCAACCGCTCTGCCTCTCTTCCCAGCCTGCGGATCAGATCCTTCTTTGGTCTGCAGCATGAAAACCTCGGCACATAACTCGAAGCATAACAGTACGTGCACGCGTGATCGCAACCCGTGTAAGGGTTAAAAGTCAACTTCGAAGGGCAAGTGCACAGACCAGAACGCCATGGATCAAATCTCGAAATCAAACTCACATGGCTCACTACCAGAAACTCATGCTTAACGCATTCAAAAATGTTCGCCCACGCCTGAATAGGCCGACTCATTAGAGGTTTTGACCTTCCGTGCATAAACCCGTTTCCATCCGCACATAGCAAGTTTCCGATTAATTCGTCCAGACACTGCCTATAGTCCAATACCTTAGGCGGTTGGAGACCGCGGGCTGAGCTGGTCGGCCGAAGCCTTCCAGCTTACACCCCGGTTCCATCAAACCCATCTTTTATGGGAGCCTTCGTCCCGTTTAGGGGAATGGCTGCCTATTTTCAGGAGAGACTTCGGGCTTAGATGCTTTCAGCCCTTATTCTCAGCGGCGTGGCTGCCCGGCGTTTGCCCTGTCGGACAACCGGTTGACTAGTGGCCACAGCGTCCCGTTCCTCTCGTACTGGGGACCCTTTCCCCTCAGGCAGCCTGCACTCCCAGCAGATAAAGTCCGACCTGTCTCACGACGGTCTAAACCCAGCTCACGTTCCCTTTTAATAGGCGAGCAGCCTCACCCTTGGCCCCTTATGCAGGGCCAGGATAGGAAGAGCCGAC